>ULMG01039463.1_pt1 | contig 25705 bp, 14 predicted proteins | sample 1951601 | NCBI WGS metagenome assembly ULMG01 (sample SAMEA4835545, study PRJEB28245) | human gut metagenome | biome: gut microbiome; material: fecal sample | place: Denmark | collected 2008
ACACTGTCTGGTATGGTGATTGAAGTAAGTCCTGTGCAAGCACGGAATGCCCACGTTCCTATACTTGTCACGCTGTTACCTATGGTGACAGATGTAAGTCCTGTGCAACCAGAGAATGCACTATCTCCTATACTTGCCACGCTGTTGCCTATGGTGACAGATGTAAGTCTTGTGCAACTTTGGAATGCACTATTTGGAATGCTTTCACCGCCATTGATAACTACCGACACAAGTTTTCCTTTCTTAATTGCATCAATTGCACTTGTAGGAATTGTTGCTTTCTCGATTGGACAACCACTGAATGCATTACTTCCTATACTTGTCACGCTGTCTGGTATGATGACAGAAGTAAGTCCTGTGCAACCAGCGAATGCATAACTTCCTATACTTGTCACTCCAGCTGGTATAACAAGCTCGCCTGCGATTTCTTGTCCTGCTATTGTTAGTTTGAAACCTGTATTCCTTGGGATATTATCTAATCCACTTATTGCGCACCAACTTGCTATATCACCTGTATAATTTACATTGACAAGCGATTTGCAACCATCGAATACCCAACTATCTATACTTGTCACGCTGTTTCCTATGGTGACAGAAGAAAGTCCTGTGCAACCATTGAATGCACTACTTCCTATACTTGTCACTCCAGCTGGTATAACAAGCTCGCCTGCGATTTCTTGTCCTGCTATTGTTAGTTTGAAACCTGTATTCCTTGGGATACTACCTAAGCCACTTATTGCGCACCAACCTGCTATGTCGCCTGTATAATTTACATAAGTGAGCGAGCTACAACCATAGAATGCACTACCTCCTATACTTGTCACGCTGTTTGGTATGGTGATTGTTGTAAGTCCTGTGCAATCTTCGAATGCATAACGTCCTATACTTATCACGCTGTCTGGTATGGTAAGATCTGTATCTTTGCCTATATATTTTACCAATATCTTTTCGTTTTTAGTTTCATCTGTATAGATGATATAACCATTTTCATCGGTGCTTAGCTTACTACCTCCTTCTTGGGTATATACATTCTTTGCATAATGAGCTACATAGCCATAACCACTGCTTCCTGCAACAATTTTTAGAGTAGACTTGTTGTATACTTCTATCAAGCTGTAACAACCTTCGAATGCACTATTTCCTATACTTTTCACATTTTTGTCTATTGTTATACTACTTAGTTTTGTACAATCTTTGAATGCTTCGTCGCCAATACCCGTTACATAGTCAGGCACAACAAATTCTGTTATCGTTTTGTCTGTGATGCCGGTAATAACGCAAGTATCAGCAGTAGATGTAAACGCACAATTCTTCAATTCTTCATTAATTGCCCATTTTACAGTATATGAGCTGCTTGACAGCGACAATTTTGTATTATAATCAGCTTGACTACTAAGCTGTTTATCGTTGTTATCATACCACCCAAGACAATTGTATCCAAGATTTGGCTTGGCTGTAAATGACAATTCGGAATCAACTGGAGTTATTATTTTGTTGTCTTTTTTTACGACTGCAAAATTGTCGGGATTGACATCCGGCAATGCATCTCCTTCCATTTTGAATGTAAAGTAACCGCTATAGTTATCGCTTGTTGACGTAATTGATATAGTTACCATATCATATGCATTGAGTTGAAATGTCTTCAACACCCACGATGTTGATGTTTGATACCCGGGAGCATACACCGTGCTTATTCCTTGATAGACATTGATATTGGTTCTTTGTCCTGAGCCATTATTATAGTAACCAAGTGTAAACGAACCTGCTTTCATTGGTACAAACGTAAACTTTTGCGATGTCTTGCTGGTATATACCTTCTTTTCTTTATTCAATTCTAAAATAGTAGTTTTTTCATCAATATCTTGCCAAAGCGCAAACAAAGTAATATCTGATTTTACAGTAGATGAAAAATCAAATCTTTTTGTGCATTGTTTATCTTTGTACCAGCCCAAAAATACATAACCATCTCTAACCGGTGTAAAGTATTCGATAGCAGGATTGTCTTTGTTTAAGACTTGTATTTTGTTGTCCGGGCTATCTTTATAGTTATAATCAAAAGTAACTTTTATGTCCGATGCATTTATAGCTATATCGTAAGTACCGACTTCCTCTAGATTAGATTTTACTTCAAAAGCAACCATTTTCTTGATTTCGAGCTTATCTGTAGGAATCGACTGTATAGTTTCTGCATTTTTATCAAATGCAACTACAGATATATTCTTCGATTTTTCGTATGAAGCCCAATCAGACTTTGGAATTTTGTAAAAATTGTTCTCTACCTGCTTTATTAAGTAAGTTCCGTTATATACTTTGTAAACGATTTCACTGTTTGCAATACCTCTTACACTATCCCATTCCAACACATATTCCATAGTATCATAATCGAAATATGATCTAAAATCGCCAGGCGTTTTCAACATATCCTTATAGATGCTATAACTATTGTATGAGGTTTGCCAGTTTTCCTTTTTACCTTTTACAACAACGGTATGATTACCCGCGTCCACATTAGTCAAAACAAATGATTTTTCGTTGGTGTCCTCAAGAATGCACAACCCATCTACATAGATGTCATAGCTAGTTGCTCCTTCAACCACTCCCCATGTTAGTGTAGAGGTGCTTTTATCAAAATTACAAAATGACAATTCCCCCAAAATTCTATGAGAAATATGCTTTGTTGTGTAAGATGAATTTATAGACTTGATACCATCGCCGTTCGCTCTAACGGACAATGTATAAGTACCGCTTTCATAGAATTGTGAAAAATTCCAATATGTATCATACGTTTTCTGCTCTTCGATTACATCGTAACCTTTCTTCAATATTACGTTGTAACTTTCAGCGTTGTTGATTCTTTCCCAAGAATATCTATACCCGTCAACGCTAACCGAAGGTGCCGGCAATTGTGCATCTTGCGTCGGAGCTAGTACCCATTCTGCATAAAGAATCAACTCATTATCTTCAACCTTTTGTGACATATCCCATCTCTTTGTCAAGATAGGTTCATCAGTTTCGGTCTTCCCTGAGGAAATCCACCATCCATTAAAAATATATCCTATCCTTTCTGGTGTATAGGTTATCAATTCGTTTTCGGTTTGTTTTGTTTTACTGTTTTTTGTTCCGTCATTTAGATAAAACGTAACGGTGAATTCATTGCTCGGATGCGGTGTGGGCGTCGGATCAACTTTTGAACTCGGCGTCCCCTTTTTATATACGGTTTCCATTCCCATAAAATTTAACGTCAAAACGCCGTCGGAAACCGTGCCGCTCATCAATTCGTCATCGCCGTCGTACAACGTTATTTTTCCGTCTTTTATGGTAAATTTGCCTTCAAATTCGCCATCGTACCACTTGTTTCCCGATTTTAATTCAATGAAAGAATCGGGATCTAAATCCGTCCCGTCAACCTTGTAATACGTGCCCAAATCTTTCGTGGAAACCGTTTGACCGTTTTTGTTGCACGCAACGAGCGATATAATACAAGTGACACTCAAAATAATTGCAAAAATAATCGAAAAACATTTTTTCATTAAAAACCTCTCCTATGCCGACAATTACCGTTATATGCAAAGATGGTGGAAAATGGTAAAATCCCTTAAAATAGTCTATCTCCGCATCGGTCAAGGATAGATTAACAAACAAAGCGTGAAAAAAGCGTGAACGCCACGCTTTTTAATTGCAAATTTATTGCAAAATCGGATATTATTTTCGTTTTGCGATTCGATTGTCGATGATGAAGTCAAGGCGGTTTTGCATATCTATCGACCATTCATAACTTATCAAAAATTCGTAATTGTAACTCAAATCGTTTTCGTCTTCGAGGAAATGCCAAAAATCGCAAGAACAAACCTCGGTATTTATTGCCGCTTTACCTCTCGAAAACTTGACTATATGCCCTATGCCGTTTTGGCGAAGCAACAAATCCAAACGGCTTTTTGCGTTTCGGTACAGCAGTTTGGATTTTTCGACGTCGTGGTCGGGCCAAAGCGCGGACATCATCTCCGACATCGACACGGACTTCCCTTGACGATAAAACAAATATGCGAGCATTTCTTTCGATTTCGACAGCGAAAACTCGACGATCTTGCCGTCTATTTTCAAATCGAACACGCCGAAAGTCTGAGCGAATATTTCGCGTTCGGAATCCAAACTTTCCTTTATGCGACCTATAATATCGTGCAGTTTTTCTTTGGTATAAGGTTTATAACAGAATCCGACAACGCTGTGACCGAGTTCTTCCCTAATAGTCTTTTCGTCCTGAACATAACCGGTTACAAACACGATTTTAGTTTTTGAATTTATTTGCAATAGCCGTTTTGCCAAATCTACGCCGTTTACGTTCGGCATCATAACGTCCAAAAAAGCGGCGTCTATTTGGTGTTTTTGCGCATAATCGAAAAGCGCGTCGAGATTGCTCATAAACATAGAACATTGTATCGCGCCGTAATCGACCACGTTTTCTATAAAGTTTTTCAACGGATTCAACTCGTCGTCAACGACAACTATATTCATATTCATTTTCCCTTCGGCACGCCGATAATAACTCTCGTTCCGCATTGCGGTTTGGTGTCGATTCTCACCTCGATACCCGTAATCAACCGTATTCTTTCGCTTGCGTTTCTCAATCCGACGGATGTGTCTTTCACCTCATTCAAATCGAATCCGCAACCGTTGTCTTCGATGGTGATAACGACGTTGTTTGCGCCCTCGTCATCGGTTTTTATAAGTATGTATCCGTCGTAATCGTCCACGATTCCCGAATACTTGATTGCGTTCTCGACAAATGGCTGTAATGACAGAACAGGCACTTTAACATCATAATTTCCTATATCTAACAGTAGGTTTATGCTTTTACCCTTGCTCAACTCGACCAAATGAACGTAGTTTATGATGTTGTTTATTTCTTCGTCAAGACCTACCGTCGTTTTGTTGTCGGCGTCAACGATTGCACGCAAATGCGAGGCGAATTCGGATATTGCTTCGTCGCCTTTATCGAGGCTGTCGTGATACACCGTCTGAATTGCGGTAAGGCTGTTAAACACGAAATGCGGCTTGATTTGCTCTTTAAGCACGTTGTTTTTGATTTCAACCAACTTACGTTTGTACGTTTCCGTTTGCAACGCTTCTTTGTTCTTGTTTGCGATATTGATGAAGTGCATCGTAAATATCGCAAACATAATGACGACCATAGAGGACGCCGCAACAGATTCCGTGCCTATTATAACGATTTCGAGCATATCGAGCAACTGCGAGCCTATTGTGAAAATCAATCCGAACAGAACGACGATATACGCCCTTGCGAACTTGACCTTGTTGTATGCGGCTTTGAATATCGGATAATAAAGCAACGTCATCGTGGCAATCTGAATAAGCGGCGGTATAATGCGCTCTTTATATCCGCTAAGCATATAAAATGCGACGATGCACGCAATATTGACAACAATCAATGCGGCAATCGCCCACTTTTTTGGCACGTTCAACATTCCGTTTTTGTTGAGGTGCACCATAAACAGTATAACCGTGACTATCGCAAGCGCATAAAATACTTCCGCAATGCAGTTGTATGCCAACGTGTTCGTACTCAATGAAAACAACATCAAAATGTCAATCGAGAATATGTACATCAGCACTATAAACAGCAATAGCACCGTCAGCGACCACGAACGCTCTTGTTTCTTGTATATAATGTTTGAAATGACGTTGACGAGCAACATCGCAAGCATAATTCCGAGCACGACCATCGACAACTGATCGCCTATCATTATCTGATTCGTTTTGAAATCCGAACGCAAATAAAACGCGTAGTGCATTCCGCCTTCGTTATTGTCGGAAATCTCGACGACGACATCCAGCGTTTCTCCCTCTGCGACTTTGTACGGATAATAGTTTTCCGCTCTGCCGTTCGATTTAGTTCCCTTTGCGTCTTTCGACATAACGCCGTATTCAACGTTAAGAACACCGTTAATATACGTCCGATATGCCCCGTCGTAGTTGTTCGCAAACACGAGCACTTCAAGCCCCGGTTCTACGTTTTCAACAATCAAACGAAACGAGCCGTACCCCGTTCTCGGCAGTTTTTGCCCGCTTTCCGTAACCTTTCCCGTCCATACGTCGGGCATAGACAACATTCCGTCAGGTTGCGCGTCGGCAATATTGTCGGTGATAATCCACTTTTCGTAATAGTATTCCCATTCACCGGGAAGCACCACCCAGTCCTTTCTGCCCGTCATATCGATTTTCCCGTGTTCGATTAGCGGCATACCGTATATTTGTGGCAAATAGCAAGAGCATAAATATGTCAAACCCAAAAGGCCTACGGTGATTATCATAAACGCCGCAGTCCAAATAATAGATTTTGCTGTCTTATTGTCTTTGAGGCTCACTTACTTCTCCCCCATTGCCTATTCATTAAAAATTGAAAGGTTTACTCCAACATTATGTATTATAACAGAAAATCGGATTTCTTTCAATATCATTTTAAAAACATCTATCAACCATTTATGTTTTGATTTATATAGCAATAAAATATGACGGACAAAAAACAGCGCAATTGTCAATCCATTCGAAAAATAATAGGCTTTTATTGATTTGAAATTTAGGCGTATGATTATCTTGAGCCAATTCTTGTTAAACACTATCTTTTTAAGTTCCAATTTTCTCCATTTGACGATTAGACGTGCCGTAGTCTTGATACAAGTGGCGCCGCTGCGCGTCGCCAAAGACTACGGCACGTCTTCTCTAAAACACTAACCCGAATCCGGGCAGATCAGCACGGAGCGGAGCGAGGTTTCGCGCTAACCCGCTTGGCGAAATCCTCGCTTATCCGTCATGCCGTTGCTGGTGTCTTGCCTCGGTATCTTCGGTGGTTTTTAGTTGGAAGTTCGTAGGCGCGATTTTGTCTTTTGGCTTATTTCGCCAATCTGTTCGCCTTCGTTGTAGCACATAAATTTGTCTTGCAATAACAGTTTCTTTTCTTCAACGCCTATACCGCACAATACGTCGTTTTCATCTATGTTAGATATTACATACACAAGTAGTTTCCGAGAGTAAACAATCTTTTCATTCCTCTTGCCTATGTACTTCAAAATGTAACGCAATAGTAACCAATCTGTGACAAAACATTGACGGAACAGTAATGTGATATGTCTTTTCTTTCTCTTTTATAGGTGGTTGTGGAGTTTATCAGAAAAGCATCTTTCTTCAAGGGGAAAAATATTGCAGATAATCAAAGCAAATATACCGACGCAATATTTTTCCTATTTCCTTGACGATGCGATGCTTTCCCGATTTTTTCGAGGTGTCGAAAGAAAAAGACAACTCGACAAAGGAGTGTTCCAACTATGTTTCAACATCGTTTCAACAATGTTAATTTAGGTTTTCAACACTGTTTTACTAAATTTCAAATTAGACACAAAACGGCTAAGTCAACATCCTACCAATCGGGAATTGAACACTCTATACTCGAATTACAACACGTCAAAAAGGAGAAAACAATATGAAAAAGTGCGTCATTTACGCCAGATATTCAAGCGAACGACAGACTGAACAATCTATCGAAGGTCAACTTCGAGTTTGCTATGAGTTTGCAAAAAACAATGAGCTTATCGTCGTACACGAATATATAGACCGTGCAATGACAGGAACGAACGATTTGAGAAAAGAGTTTCAACAAATGCTTTCCGATAGCGAACGAACAAAAGAGTGGGATATATGCCTTGTGTATGCCCTAGACAGATTCGGAAGAAACTCTATTGAGCAAGCAATCAACAAGTACAAATTGCAAAAGACAGGTAAGATTGTCATTTATGCAACACAACGGACGTCGCGAAATATAGACGGCTCTCAAAACCTTGACGGCATTATTCTTGAAAATATGCACGTCGGCATGGCTGAATACTACTCTGCCGAGCTTTCACAAAAGGTAAAGCGCGGATTGAACGAAAGTCGAATCAAAGGACAATTTACAGGTGGTGTACCTATTTTCGGGTACGAGGCATACGGAACGAAAGCCGAAGGAAGAAAAGTGCGCATCAAAGACGACGAGGCTGTAATCGTAAGACGAATGTTTGAAGAATACGCAAGTGGTAGGCTCATAAAAGACATACTTGACGACCTAAACAACGAAGGCGTACTTTGTCATGGGAAACCGTTTGTACGAAGTGTTTTCTATAAATTACTAAAAAATGAAAAATACATCGGAATCGTCAGATTTGGAAACCAAGTTTACGACAAAATCTACCCACCTATTGTAAGCGAACAAGTATTCGACATATGCAGAGCCAAAGCGCAAGCAAATAAAATCGGAAAACATACGGACGCAACTTACCTGTTAAAAAACAAAGTGCATTGCGGCTATTGCGGAAGGCCTGTAAGTTCTGATACCGGCACATCAAAAAACGGCAACGTTATGCGATACTATAAATGTATTGGCAGAAAAGTTGATAAAAAATGTGACAATGTTCCAATCCGAAAAGACTTGCTTGAACAATGGGTAATCGATTCGACATATCAAGTTTTAGCGACTCCCGACCTAATCGAAAAACTGGCAGAACTAATTCTTGGCGCTCATAAAAAGCGAATGGCTGACGCATCTATACTAAATATCTTAGAAAGCCAATGGCAAGATACTTCAACGTCAATTGCGAATTTAATTTCTTGTATGGAAAAAGGCATTGTAAGCAACTCAACCGCAAAACGACTTGAAGAACTTGAAAATCAAAAAACCGAATTGGAAGCGAAAATTGCTTTGGAAAAGGTGAAAGAATCAACTCTAATTCAAAAAAGAGATATCGTCAACTACTTAAAACAAGCAATAAAAAAGACGCCGCGTCTAATGATTGAACTGATAATCAAAGACGTTGTTCTTTACAAAGACCGAATAGAGATTCATTTCAATTATACCGACTTAATAAGACCTGATGCTGAAAAGCGTCAGGCCTTATTATTTTACAAATTTACAAAAGAAGTTGTTATCGATTACCATAAGATGAACTGTCAACCTATTAAGAAAAACATCGAAATCAAACTCTATATTTAACATTCTTTTTTTTGCAAAAATTTACCCTGAGTTTTCAATCATAAATGGCAATTATATTGTAAACGTTCCCATAAAAAACCAAATTTAATATATTTCATATATTACACCTCTACAAAATAGGTGTTCAACTGGGGTATCTCACTGCGCACCAAACAAGAATAAAACGAACCCGAGAGAAAATCTTGAGTTCGTTTTGTTTTTCACAAGAGATTATTTCGGACTAAAAATCAAGCGATAAATACATTACAACTTTTATGGTGTATTCGCTTCTTTGCATTCTTTCTTGTTTGGCTTGAAAATGTCATATCCGTAAAAATTTGCTATTCTTTCCCTCTTTTCTTTCCTATCGATTACAAGAATTTCTTGTATGCTCACATTGTAATATAGTATTTTCTTGTTGTCAAGGGAAAATATAAGATTTTCTTGTTTTTTTCTGAAAAAAAATATTGCAGAGAATATAAGGCTACCTTATAATCAATATGAGAATAACTTATGTGGCGGAGCAACAATCTATGACCCGAATAAAAGATTTGCGAAAGATTAATGGATATACACAGTCCAAACTTGCGAAAATACTGAATACCACACAAGCAAATTTGTCCGGATGGGAAAACGGTAAATGGGAGCCTGACAGCAAAGCCCTCGCAAAAATGGCAGATCTATTTAACGTAAGTGTTGACTATCTTCTTGGACGTGATACGCCCACGCCCACATTAGATAACGCGTACACGCCCGACGCTATCGTTCCATTCCCCGTCATCGGCACTATCAAAGCGGGTTATGACGGAACGGTTGAAGAATTAAGCACAGGCGACCTTATTTCGATACCTATTGGAATGCTTTGTGGTCGTCCTGCAAGCGATTATTTTGTGTTGCAAGTGCGGGGCAACTCAATGTATCCCAAAATACTTGACGGTGACTGCGTGCTTGTTCTACGCACCGACAGCGTAGACAGCGGCGCAACGGCGATTGTTCTGTACAACGGCGACGAAGCAACGATAAAAAAGGTTGTGTATTCCGTCGGCGAAAACTGGGTTGACCTTGTTCCAAACAACCCCGAATATGACACGAAGCGAATCTTTGCCAACGAATTTGACCAGTTCCGCATACTCGGCAAGGCAGTAAAACTGATACGAGATATTTGATTCTCAACCCGAATATGGGCTATGTGAGGTACTAAAAAATAAAAAAGGGGGAAAAGCTGGCATAATTTCTTGAATTTTATTCATCTAATGGAATAAATTTGTGTTGACAAGCATAAAATAATTTTGTATCATACAGTTGATGGTCGGTATATCCACTCCATCACTTCGTGGTATGTACTGTGCGCTATATGTAGCACAGCCAACAAATGTGAAAAGAGTCAGCACAATGTGTTGGCTCTTTTTGCTTATGACAAAACCATTCAAAACTTACGACGAACAAATTGAAATTCTAAAATCACGCAATCTCATAATAGAAGACGAATTGAGCGCAAAGCGTTTTTTAGAAAAAGAAAACTACTATAACGTAATCAACGGTTATAAAGACGCATTCTTAATCGATGGAAGTGATAATTTTGTTGAGAATACCAAATTTGAGTATTTATCTACCCTATACCTCTTTGACAAAGAATTGCGCCACAATACACTTGCTTTGCTTTTAGACGTTGAAAACACTCTAAAATCTATAATTGCTTATGAATTTTCGCAAAACTATAATGGTTATGCCTATTTAGATATTAATTCTTACAATAGATATAATCAAAAATCAGAAAATTCAGCAAATACTCTTATTCAAAGGCTAAAAGACCAAATCAAAAATTGCTACGATAACCCTGATAAATCAAATGAAAATGTACGTCATTATATGGACGTTTATGGCGAAATACCAATTTGGGTTTTTGTATCGCATATGACACTGACCGATTTGAAAAACTTTTTCTTCTGTCTAAAAATGCCATTAAAGAACAAAATTTGCACACACATAACATCTATTTACGGAAAACCCATAACCGCCGATGAACTTTGCAACTTTTTGTGTATAATGTCGAACATAAGAAACTTGTGCGCTCACAATTTAAGGTTGTATAATTTCAAAACGAAATACGCTATCAGTTCTACAAATCCGTTTGTTTCGTTTTTGAAACAAAACTACGGAAAGTCGTTAAGATATAACAACATAATATCAATCGCAATCATATTCTATCATTTGACAACAAAAGAACGATTTGATTTCTTTATAAGTAGTTTCTATGAGGAATTAAAACAGTTGTTAGCCATACCTGCTGAATTTGCGGTTGTCTTATATAAACAGCAAAATTACAGCCTATTTGATTTTATATCAATACTAATAAAGGTGTCCGAAAAAATCTAACCCCCCCCGACTACAAACCGCTCACGGACAGCGCAAGCATTCGACAACAGTAGAGGCTTATATCTGCATTATATCATAACATATCAACTATGCCAAACTCATTCAAGTACAACATTCAAGAACGCGAAACCAAGGAGAACGGAACGCTCTACGACCTCTATTTTTATATACAAACTCCCGACGGTCGCAAACAAAAACTTCTGCGCGGCTTCAAGACAAAAAAACTCGCCAAACAGGCTTATGAGCACATACGCACATCACACAGAGGAAGATAAGACAAAAATCATCTCTCTTTTATGATTTTTTGATAATATTTGTGATAATAAAACAAGCGAAATCCTGCGCAATTCCACGCATAAAAAGACTGCCTAAAAAACGAAAAACCCCACTGTTTAGTAGGGTTTTTACATTTTTGGTGGAGATAAGCGGGATCGAACCGCTGACCTCTTGAATGCCATTCAAGCGCTCTCCCAGCTGAGCTATACCCCCATAGGTCTAATTTTGTTTGCCAACATATATTACATCATTTTTGCAATATAGACAAGCGTTTTTGTCTTTTTTTATAGGGTTTATTTTCTGTCGCGGGGAAAGCGGTTGTCTAATATTTTATAAATATGCTTTGATTATATCTTTCGATATGATTTTCTAATTTCCGTCTTCTTCGTTGCTTCCGCCCAAAAAAACGATTTTCCGCACAGGTAAAATTTGCGCTCAAATATTGTATGAAAACGCTGGACTTTAAGCAAGCGACGTGCTAAACTTTGTACATCATCTCGATAGAGGTGCGGATTTTATGACAAGCCGACGGCGCAGACTTCGCCTCGGTGGGAAAGGAAAATCCGCCGAAAGAACGGTTCGTTCGGTCTGGAACGGTCGCTCTTGGGACAACGCAGAATATGCGTTGCACTGTCACCGCAAGGTGGAGCGCTATCAACGTTGAGCGATATTTCGTATCCGCAATGTTGTTGGCATTGCGGATTTTTTTATCCCCGATGCGATTGCCCGTCGATTTGTAAAATACTTTTCGCAGGAGAAACAACTATGAAAAAAACTTTCAAAATCGTCGTTTTAGTGCTGATTTTGGCTGTTTTGGCAGGCTCGGCGATTATGCTGAGCGCGTGCAACAAACAAGACGAGAACAAAGAAAAACTCGTCGTCGGGCTTGAATGCGGATATATTCCCTTCAATTTCACCCAACAAACCGACGCAAACGGCGGCATAAAAATAAGCAATGCGGACGGCTATGCAAACGGCTACGACGTGATTATCGCAAAGCGAATCGCAGACGCTCTTGGCAAAGAACTCGTCATAGTCAAAACCGAGTGGGACTCGCTTGTCCCCGGCGTTTCGGCAGGTACGCTCGATTTGGTTATCGCAGGTATGAGTCCGACCGCCCAAAGGCGCGAATCCATTGACTTTTCAAACGCATACTACGAAAGCAACCTCGTCATTGTAGTAAGAAAGGACGGCGCATATACGCAAGCGAGCAATCTCGACGATTTTTCGGGTGCGAAAATAGTTGCACAGCAAGGCACTTTCCACGAAAAAGCGTTGCAAGAGCAAGGCAAGCAACACGGCATAACCGTCGGAACTTCTATGGCAACATTCCCCGAAATGACGATTGCGCTCAATGCAAAAACCATTGACGGATACGTCGCCGAGGAACCGGGCGCGATTGCGGACTGCGCGGCAAACGAGGCTTTGACGTTCGTTCACCTCACCAACAACGACACGGGATTCACCGCAAGTGCGGAAGATACCCAAATCGCAATCGGTATGAGATACGGGTTCGAGCATAAAGACGCCGTAAACAATATTCTTGCAGGCATATCGCAAGAGGAACGCCTTGCAATTATGCAAGACGCCGTCACCTACTCGACCGACAACACGACCGTTAAATCCACTTTCTTTTCGAGAATCGGAAATATTATCAAAACCTACTATCTATCCATATTAAAAGGCGTGGGCTACACTATTTTGGTTGCTATCGTCGGCACGGTCGCAGGCTTGTTTATAGGTCTTTTGATTGGTATGTATCGCACTCTCGACGCGCCTAAAAACAAAGTGCTTGCAGTGCTCAAAAAAATCGGCGACGTGATTTTGTCGGCGTACATCGAAGTGTTCCGCGGCACGCCTATGATGGTGCAGGCAATGGTCATTTTCTGGGGCTCTGCGCTCATCAACGACGGCAACACTATGAACGTCACCGTCGCGGGTCTTATCATCGTTTCAATAAACACGGGCGCGTATATGGCGGAAATCGTCAGAGGCGGCATTATATCAATCGATAAAGGACAATTCGAGGGCGCACAGGCAATCGGTATGACGCACTCGCAAACGATGTGGAACGTCGTTTTGCCGCAAGTGCTTCGCAACATTATGCCGAGCGTTGCAAACGAATTTGTCATCAACATCAAGGACACGTCCGTTTTGAACGTCATAGGCTTCACCGAACTGTTCTTCTACGGCAAATCCATTGCGCTTAACACCTACGCGATATTTGAAACCTATCTCGTAGTTGCGGTGATATACTTCATACTCACCTTCACCATAACCAGAATTTTGCGCCTCGTCGAAAAGAAAATGGACGGCAAAAAGGATTATCAGATTCTGGGTTCGCAAAATATGGATGCAGAATCTATGTTGCGCGAGAAAAAAGCATTAGGGGGCAACGAACAATGAGCGAAAATACAAACGATACACGATTTGAAACGAATACCGAACAAAACGACGTCGGTGTGAACGATATGGGAAACACCTCGTTAGATGTCGAAAATCTCGACTATAATGCAAGCAACGATACGACCGAAAACGCAACCGAGATTGCAAGCGAAAACACCGCCGCACCCGTCATCGAAGTGCGACATCTCGGCAAGACGTTCGGCACGCACGAAGTGCTGAAAGACATCGACTTCGACGTGGACAAAGGCGACGTTACTTGCATAATCGGCTCGTCGGGAAGCGGAAAATCCACCCTGCTGCGTTGCATAAACCTCTTTGAAACGCCGACTGCGGGTGAAATATATTTTCACGGCGAGGACGTGACAAAAACAAAAAGCGCACCCAAATACCGCGAAAAAGTGACGATGGTGTTTCAATCATTCAATCTTTTCAACAATATGAGCGTGCTTGCAAACTGCACGATAGGTCCGCGCAAAGTGTTGAAAATGAAAAAAGCCGAGGCAAACGACGTCGCAATGAAATATCTCGAACTTGTCGGAATGAGTGCGTACGTCAACGCAAAGCCTCGCCAACTGTCGGGCGGACAAAAACAACGCGTGGCAATCGCTCGCGCGCTTGCTATGTCGCCCGAAGTCATACTATTTGACGAGCCGACTTCCGCCCTCGACCCCGAAATGGTGGGCGAAGTGCTGGAAGTTATGAAAGAACTTGCAAAAACGGGACTTACAATGATTGTGGTCACGCACGAAATGGCGTTTGCGCGCGACGTCGCAAATAAGGTCGTGTTTATGGACGGCGGCGTTATCGTGGAAGAAGGCGCACCCGAACAAATCTTCACCGCACCGAAAGAAGAACGCACGAGAGCCTTCCTCTCTCGTATGCTTGCCGAAAAGCAAAACGGTTGAGTCAACGGCATAATCGCAAGGAAATCGATTCGACACGAAACGACAAATCGAGGAATCAATAAGTCGAAAGACAAAACGACTTAATCAAAATCACAATAGCAAAACCGTCGAAAACCGAATATCTAAACGCATAAAAGGAATGTTGCAACATTCCTTTTCGTTTGTTCTGAAACCGTTTTTCAACCGAAAAAATGTGCGCTTTCGTACGAATATAAAAATATAAAATCAATTAACGGATATTTTAATAATAGCAATAAAAAACAAAAACTTGCGGACTCGGACAATGTGTGCTACATTTTTGTTGAAGCGAATCGCTTTGATGAAATATGAACAAAAAAGCATTTTTGAAAATCATTATCCTTATTTTGACGTTATGCGTGGCGTGCTGCGCGCTTTTTGCGTGCAACGAAAAACCCGACAATACGCCCGAGCCTACTCCGGAACCTACCCCTACGCCCGAACCGCCGAAGTTTTACGAAGCAAAAGACGGCTACGAATACGGCGAGGACATCGAAATAGCCTATCGCTCGCAAGTGACGAACGACTTAAAACACGCCTACGTCACCCTGCCCGCAAATTACGATGAAAGCAAAAAATATCCCGTGCTGTACCTTTTGCATGGTATGGCTTGCACCCACAAGAGTTGGCTTGAAATGTGCAACGCAAAATACGTCGTGCAGAATCTCACAATCGAAAAAAACGTAAAAGAGATGATAATCGTGTCCGTCAACAGCATAGTGACGGAAGGCGAAATCCCGCCGTCCACTTTCAGCGAGGACTACTGCACCGCATTCGACAAGACGGGCGAGGACATCATTACGTCGCTTATGCCCTACGTAAACGAGCATTATTCCACCCTCACGGACAGAAACAGTACCGCCATTGCGGGCTTTTCTATGGGCGGTCGCGAAACATTGCTCACCGCTTTTGCGTATCAGGATTATTTCAACTACGTCGGCGCGTTCTCGCCGTCGGGATTCGGCAAAAAAGCCGTATCCTTCGACACCACCGTACCCGATTTCAAATACGAGGACGGCAAGAGTTTCGACGTCGTTATGCTTGCGATAGGCAACGTCGATACGATGACGAGTTTGTTCTACCCCGCAATAGACCAAAAACTCACGCAAAACGGAATAGAACATCTAAGCAAAAAATATCAAGGCGGACACGACCAAAGCGTATGGCGCGCTGCGCTTTTCGACTTTGTGCAACTCATTTTTACGGAAAACTAACAAAAATCGGTTATCTAATCGACCGAAAACGGACTTTACATCATAACGACAGCAAAAAAGCAATTCTTTACGGATTGCTCTTTTTTATTAATTATCGGTCATTTCGTATTCTATTTGACTTTGCGCAAATTTTTCTATAATATAAAGGCATAAAAAATAAGAAGAGGGATAATATGAACAAAAAAATAGTTTTTGCAGTGCTGCTTGTGCTTGTGCTTACGCTTTCTTGCTCGTTCTTCGTCGCGTGCAATGACAAGCCACCCGAAAACTTGCGCGACGTTGACAAAGACAGCACCGAATATCGAGTATTTTTCGACGATTTCAACGGCGAACTTGACACGACTTATTGGAACGTACATCACGAATTGCGCAGAGGCGGCTACTGGGATAAAGACCAAGCCTTCACAAAAGACGGCAATCTCGTGCTTCGCACCGTACAAAAAGAGGACGGCAAGTTCTATATGGGCGCAATCGACACGATGAACAAGTACGAAACGCATTTCGGATATTTCGAAGCAAAAGTGCTTCTTCCCAAAGCGAGCGGAATCTGGGCGGCGTTCTGGCTTATGCCGCAAGGTATGATGAACGGCAATCCCACGAGCGACGTCAGCATTACGGGTGCCGAAATCGACATTATGGAATCGCCCTACTTTAACCCCATCGGATTGAAAAACGTTATGCCCACCGACAAAGACACCTATCAATGCGCGGTGCACGTGGGCGACTACGGCGACAACTATCTCAAAAAAGAAACCTTCATCAATTCCGACAAGGTGAGCGGTGTTGACGTCAATATTTACGACGGTTGGCACACTTTCGGCGTTGACTGGACAAACGAATACTATCGCTTCTATTACGACAGACAACTCGTGTTCGAAATCACCGACAAGAGATACATTTCGACCGTGCAAGACGATTATTTATTCTTCTCAATCGAAATCGGCGGCAAAAACGGCGAAGCGGCAAAACCCGACTTCGTGTTTGCAAACAGCGTATTCGAGAATCCCGAAGGAACCTTCCCCATCGACTTCCTCGTCGATTACGTCGCAGTCTATTCGAAATGCCCATTCTGACAATCGGGCAACCAAACTATATCATCGATAATCTGCTAAAATTGAACTCGGAATTGACATCCGAGTTCTTTTTTATAAATTTATATCATTTTAATGATACTTTTTTGTTTTTTGTGGCATAATATATAGACAAACTGACATTTTAATGATACACTTCTTATAAGGATGGTATGGTAAGATGATTGTTTATCACGGCTCAAAAGATATAATCAAGAAACCTGAATTTGGAAAAGGGAACGTAAGAAACGATTACGGGCTTGGTTTTTACTGCACTGAAAGCATCAACCTTGCAAAAGAATGGGCTTGCTCTAATAACGAAACAAACGGCTATGCAAATAAATACGAACTCGATTTGAACGAATATAATGTTTTGGATTTGAGAAAAAATGAATATTCGATTCTCAACTGGATTGCAATTCTATTGAAATTCAGAACGTTTGACGTTAACAGTCCCATTTCTCTGCAAGCGAAAGAGTATATTTTGGATAACTTTTACATCGATGTGGAAAACTATGACATTATTGTCGGTTATCGTGCGGACGACTCTTATTTCAGTTTTGCAAAAGACTTTGTAAACAACGCAATTTCCGTCGAACAACTTGCCAAAGCAATGCAACTCGGCGAACTGGGGATTCAAATTGTATTAAAATCACAAAAGGCTTTCGATAAAATAAAATTTGTTAATTATGAAGTTGCAGAATGCGACGAATACTATGTGAAACGCGTCAGTCGTGACCATAAGGCAAGAACTGCGTATTCAGACTGTCGCAAACAAAACAATATCTCGGACGATTTGTTCGTAGTGGATATTATAAGACAAGGAATCAAAAACGGCGATGAAATCTTACGACGATAAATATTTAGACAACGTTGCAACAAACCTCGGCACAATGTTCGAGTATGCTGTGTCCTACGGATATGCCCCGAACGTCTTTTGGAATATTTTCGCATCTTCCGAAGTGGCAAAACAAATCGAAAAAGGAAATCCGAGATTTTTGGTCGGATATTCCGCAATAGATTTGTTGGATAAGGTTGTCAACGGCGATGTGCCAAACGGGAATTTATTTACAACCGCACCGTTGTTCGATCGTTCCCGATTTTACTGGGCAGGTTGGGCATTAGCTCAATATCAAAACTACAAAAACGTCTCGTTTTTCGATATAAACAAAGCATTCCCTATCGACAGAGTGCTTCAATTATATGACACGCTTCACGAAGCAGACATAACCAAATTTTTCGACGTTGCAAACGACTATATCGAAAAATCGAGAGAAGATACGAATCTCAAAAGAATTCGCACAGCCGCAGGTTTGTCTCAAAAACAACTATCCGAAATATCGGAAGTGTCGATACGGAATATCCAAATGTACGAGCAACGCCACAACGACATAAACAAAGCGCAAGCAGATATTTTGTACAGATTGTCGAAAGCACTCGGTTGCACTATGGAAGATTTGTTTGAAGAATAATCTATAAAATTCGAAAAGAATCTCGCAGTTTTGCGAGATTCTTTTTTATGCTTTTTATGCTTAATGCTTTTGTAAAACTTGTTTGTTATTTGTTATGCGCAACTTTTTGCTCTTAAATCGGTTCTTATCGTTGCTTTTACGAATGGATTTTTTCAATCAAAGCGTTGTTGACCTGATACGACGGCGAAAGCGGATTGATGTCCGACTTGTTGTCATATCCGTACGTTTTGACGGATATGCCTTTCAACATATCTTGCAATCCGCTCGGCATATTCGCCTTTGAAAAGTCGGCGTCGCTTATGTCAACGCCGTTTATACGCTTTTCTTCCATCGAAAGTTCAAGATAAGTCGGCGCGTCGAGAATACCCTTTGCAAAGTCTATACCCGTGACGATAAACGCCAAATGCAAATACTCTTTGCCGCTATTTTGGTCGACGTAGCGATAGTCGTCGAAAACCGCGCTGTTCTGCACGATAGGCTTGAAATACACCGAAAGAATACTGTTTATCATTTCGTTGCTCGTCTGAATGAGTTTTGCATTTTCGAGATTTTGCCAGTTGTACGCCCAAAGGAAACCCGTTTGATTTATCTTCGTATTTATACCCTTATCGTAGAAATTCTCGATAAAATACTTTTCGTTTGCTTGCGCAAGAGAGCCGTCGGCGTCGTTCTTTTTGTTTCCGACTACAAAGCGATATGTCGTGCCCGACTTCATCGTGTAGTGTTCGTACGCAACGGAAACGAGCGAGCCGAGCGTATTCGAGCAAATAACGTTGTTGAAAGTTAAGTGCGAATAGCAAGGAATGACGAGTTTTTTGCCCGATTTTTCGTCCGTTTCGCCGTCGTTTTGGCTCATTCTCGTGGGAACGTACATAGCGGCTTTGGTGATGTTGCGGATTATGCAACCGTCAACCGTCAAATCCGTGCTGAATACATTGATTCCCTTGCTGCCATTTTCGATTATGCTGTACTCGATTCTGATGTTTTCAAAATGTTTCCACTCGTCGCCTACGCGCAGAATATTGCCTTCAAAAGCACTCGTATCTTCGGCGTCGGTGATTTCGTATTCGTCGTCGATATCGTTGCCTCTGATGATGAGGTTGCTGAGGGTCACGTCGGGTCTGTCGATTTGAATGATATAACTGTCCTTATCGAGTTGCTCGGTGTTTGCGGAAATACGTTTGTTGTTGCCATACACGTCGCCCGTAAATTTCAAGCAGTTTTTCCAACCCACAATCACGTTTTGACCGTTCTCGTCAATGCCGAGATTGTACTTGCAGTTGTCGAAAAGGCATATCGCATACTTGTCGTTTGACAAACCGATTTTATTTACGACGTACGCTTCGTTTTCGGTTTCGTTTCTGAATATTTCGACGTCGTCCTGAACGTTGCCGTCCGCAAGCGCATATTCGCCTTGATCGAGCGTGGCTTGTTTCAGTTCGTCGAAGTTGTAAACCGCAACGCCGTAAACGACGTTCAAAGTGACGGTTTCGGTGGTGAATCTCGTCATTCCCTCGTACTTGGGGTATCTTGCGCTGACCTTGACGACCACTTTTTGCTTGCCCTTGCCTTCAAGCGAGTCGTTAAACACGACTTTGTTGGCAACGAGCGTATCCATAGAGGCGTACTCGCCACCCTCCACGATTTCAAAAACGTATGCGGAATAGAAGTCTGCAAGTTGCGCGGCGGTTGCGTTTTCGGGTTCACCCTGCACAATAACGTGCGTATAGTTTGCCGTCTTTGCATTGCTCGCTTTCACGTCGATATATCTTTCGCTTGCAAAAACGGTTTCGCGCGCAATGCCTATGGCAAGCGACGCGTCCGACGTGCGAAGTTGAATTTGCGAAAGTTTGCGCTGTACGTTTATCGTTATGCTCGTGGATTTTTGTCCGACGGTTGCCGTGATTGTCACGACGCCGCTCGAAACGCCCTTGACTTCGCCCTTGTCGTTGACCGTGGCAACGCTTTCGTTCGAGGACGACCACACGGCATTTTCGATTTGGTCGGTTTTTAACATATCTTTCCACACCAAATCGAGGTCGAGCAGGTTTTCACCGACTGCAAGGACGTAGCCGCTTCCGTTTTCGTAAAAACGTCTGTTGTTGACAGTGACGTCACCGTCAACACAACTCGCGATAGTGAGTTGTGCGCCGCTCTTTACGGTTATCACGACGGTATTTTCGGTGATTGTCAATCTTCCCGATTCGTCCACCGTCGCTCCGCTAACGCTCGTTATATCCTCTTTCACGATGCCGATTTCTTCGAAAGTCAAAGATTTTCTGCTCGTCACGAGGTTTTCGCCGAAGCGAGAACTTGCGCCCTTCTGCTCGACACAAATATCGATTTTTCCTTCAACGTATTCGATTGTATTGCCGTTTTCGGTGGAATACACGCTTGCGCGCAAAATTACCGTCGTTTGTCCCTCTTTGAGAGCGGTGATAACGCCGTTTGAATCGATGACGGCAACGCTTTCGTCCTCGACTTGCCAAATCGTGTGATTGACGATACTGTCGATAGGCGTGTAGGAAGCGAGAATACGCATAGATTCGCCGACGCTCAACGTTGTCGTTTCGTCCTCGCCCACAGAGAGTTCCACTCTTTCGACGTCGTAGCCGACGACGGACACGGTGAGAGTTTTGGACACGGTTTCCGCTTGAGCGCGCACGGTGAATTTGCAATAAGAACTGACAATCAATTTGCCCGTCGTGTTCGACTCGACTTCATTGCCGTTTTCATCGACGAAAGCCGCCGCCGGATACACCTTTTCAAGCAAAATATCCGCCATTTCGGCAATTATGAGGGACGAATTCTTGTAATACTTGCCGCGCGCGATATCGTAAGCGTCTTGTCTTTCAGCCGTAGAGAAAGAGCCTTGCACGAGTTCGTTTTCCAGTTCCGCCGTAAGTGCGGAGCGTTTTTCGAGGTATTCGTTTCTCAATGCCTCGTATTGCACGTCCGTATACGCAACATCTCCCACGATTTGCCACTCGACCGTCTTGTCGGTGGCTTTTTCGGGGTAAATCTTTGCGTCGAGATAGTTGTAGATGTTGATGTTAGAAACTTCGTCGAAAGGTATTTGAAGGTCGTATATCTGCTTGCCGTTTTTGTCGAGCAACTGTAAATCCTCAACAGCAATATGAGCGTTCACCGATACGATGACGGACACGAGCGCAACGACAATCAAAACGATTATCGGTATGAGGATTAAGATTCCTATCATTACTTTCTTCATAGTTTATCCTTTACAATTCGACAATATCACTTATGCAACCTCTCGATGAGGGCGTCGTTGACCTGATACGTCGTCGTGGGTTGTATATTCTGCTTGTTATCGTAACCCCAAATACCCGCCGACACTTTTTTGAGCACCTGCTCGCCGAGTTTATACACGGGGTTGGTGCTTTCCACTTGCATATCCGACGTATTGATGTAGGAAAGACGCTTGTCTTGCGTTGTGATTTGGCTGTATACCTTTTCGACGCTGAGGTTGTTCGTAACGCCGACCGAAATGAAAGCGATATGAATCCAGCACGCATCGTTTGAATCGATGATTCTGCGAGGTTCGAAGAACGAGTTGGTCCTCATAACCGTGTCGCTTGCTTGTGAAACCAACTCGGTATAATCGCCGGCGTCGATAATCTTCGCGCTCGAAACGGGTTGCCAGTTGTATGCGTCGATAAAGCCCGTTTGATTGAGGATGAAGTTTATGCCGTTTGCATAGAAGTTGTCCATAAACCACTTGTCGTTTGCCTCTGCGGTGGCGGCAAAGCGGTAATCGGTGGCTTTTCCTTTTGTCGAATAGTTCTCGTAGTTGACGACCGCAACCGAACCCAGCGTGTTGGAAAACACTATGTTGTTCAAGTTCAAGTGCGAATAGTACGGATAGAACACCTCGCCTTCGCTGTTCATACGGCAATGGGTGTTGAGCCCTATAAAGTTGAGGTTTCTGATTATGCAACCGTCAAACGTTGCGTCGGAATTGTTGACATCAATCGCTTGTTTTGCGTTTTCAAAAATACAATATTCCAATCTGACGTTTTCAAGACGATATGTGTTCCAGTTTACGTGACTGCCGACTATACCCAAAATACCCGTGAAATCTTTGGTGTCTTCTGCTTTTTCAAGCGCGCCTTGCGCACTTTCGAGATTGCTTTCCGTATCGTCTTTTTTGAAATTGTTGGCACGCAAAATAAGGTTTGACATCGTGACGTTCGACCACGATATACGCATTATTTTGGTGTTTTCGTCGAGTTGGTTGGTTTCGGTGGACAGCATAAAGTTGTTGCCGTACACGTCTCCGTAGAAATTGAGTCGGTCATCGGGACCAACAAGATGTTCGCCCTGCTCTGCAATCGTATACGCGACGTTGCCCTCGAAGCAAATCGCATACGTCGATTTTGACGACGGATTCGTACGCACGCGGTAGACGCTCGAGTCGTAATCGTTGGTAAACTCGTGCCTGATTTGGGAAGGAACGATATTGTCTTCCGCCTCTGCGTAGGCGCGCTGATTCCTTGACGCAACTTCGATTTCGGCAACGGAAGATACCGCAACGCCGAATATTGCGTTAATTGTGACTTCTTGGGTGGTGAATTTGCTCATCCCCTCGTACTTGGGATATTTTGCGCTCACTCTGACTTTTATGCTTTGTTTACCCTTGCCTTCAAGAGCCTTGCCGTCGTCGCTGAAAACGAGTTTGTTGCGAACGGTTTCGTCGAAATGCGCATATTCGCCGCCCTCGACCACTTCGAAGTTGAAGGCGGAATAGAACAAATCGAGTTCTTCGTCGGTTGCGTTTTCAGGCTCGCCCTGAACGACGATGTGCGTGCTGTTTGCAATCTTCGTATCGTCGCTTCTTACGCTCGTGGGATTGAGGAATCTTTGGCTTGCGAACACCGTTTCTCTTGCAAGACCGACCGCAAGCGAGGCTTGCGAGGTGCGAAGTTGCACGGAAGCGAGTTTGTTTTGGACGTTTATCGTCACGCTCACGCTCTTTCCGTTTGCGGTTGCCGTTATGGTTGCAAGACCGCTCGAAACGCCTTTGACTTCGCCTTTTTCATTGACGGTCGCAACGCTTTCGTTGTCGGACTTCCACGAAATGTTTGTCAAAACTGTTTCGTTGGTCATATCCGCCCAAATCGCCGACAGTTTGAGCGTATGCTCGCCCACTGCCAGAACATAGCCGTCGTCGCTGTATTCGTAAAATTCTTTGTTGTTTATGGCAATTTCGTCCGGACCGCACTTCTCTATTTCAAAGTTCTTGCCGTTCACGCTCAAAACCGCCTTGTTTGCGGTTATTGTAACTTTGCCGTTTTCAATCGTGCAACCGCTGACTGCGACTGCCTCGCCGCTTATTCCGAGTTCGGAAAGCGTAAGAATAGATTTGCTCGTAACGACTCTGCTTCCGTAGCGCACGCTTGCGCCGTTTGCGCTGACTTCGACTTCGCAAGTGCCGTAGACCTTTGCGCCTGTCGAGAACACGCTTGCGCCGTGAGATATGACCGCTTTGCCCTCGCCTACGCCCGTTACGACGCCGTTTTGGTCGACGATTGCCACTTGTGAATCCGAACTCGTCCACTCGCTGTCGTTGACGATACTGTCAATCGGCGTGTAAGAAGGGACAAAGCGCACCGATTCGCCTATCGAGAGTTTGCCTTCGCCGCTCTGCGCGCGCACTTCCACGCGGTTTACGTCGTAGCCGACCACTTTTACGCTGAGAGTTTTGCTAACGTTTTCGGCAACCACCTGCACCGTAAACGTGCAATACGATGCGATGACCATTTTGCCGGACGTGTTGGATGCCGTTTCGTTTCCGTTTTCGTCGACAAAGGTTGCCGCCGGCCACACTTTCGCGCTCGACGACGGATTGTTTTTGTACTGATTGTATTTGTTCTCATACTCGCTGTCGGTGTAGGTTATATCGCCCGAAATCTTCCACTCTATGGTGTAGTTGTTCGCCTTTTGAGGGGAAACGACGACGTTGAGATAATCTTTGAGATTTATCACTTTGCCCGCTACGTTTTCGAGATTTAGCGGAAGTTCATATATGGTATTGTCCGAATCCTTATACTTTAATTCTATATTTTCAACCGCAATATGCGCTTGCGCCGAAACGATCGAGGAAACCATCGCGACGACGAGAAGAATAATAATCGGTATAAGAATAAGTATACCTATCATCACTTTTTTCATAATGCGAATTTCCTTTCCTTACGGAATTATTTTTTGATAACGCTTGTTGAGGTTGACGAAAAGTCCTGCAAGCGAGCCTGCAAGCAACATAAGCGTTAAGATGGTCAAACAGAGGTATATTGCGCTCATATTCCCGCCGATTTGCACACCGCCTATCGAGAACGGGAAGAAACTGAACAACATAGTGAAAAGACCGTATGCGATTGCCGCCACGATGCCGACGATGAGTGCGAGAGCGACGTTTTTGTTTGCCGCCACGAGTTCGCCGTCGCCCGAAACGTTGAACGTCGGGGACTTGATGTCCGCAATCATACTGAGGCAAGTGAGGGTCAGAACAAACATTTCCGCAATGCCGAAAATCGCGCCCACGTCAAGCGGCGTAAGCAGATGCCCGCCCGCCTCGCTTGTGTAGTATCCGCCCGAAACCGCACAAGAAAGCGCAACCGAAAGCGAACCCGTCATTGTGTACAGCAAGAACTTGACAAGAATCTGATTGGTGTAACTTACGGGTATTATCTTCGTGTGGTAGAAGCAGTTGCCTTCCCTCGATATGCAGGTCGAAGCAAACGACACGATAATCGTAACGAATATGACGATAACCATAAGCGTAAGACCGGGCATAATGCTCGCGCCCACGCTTTCCGTACCCATAGTGGCGGCGAGTCTGTTGCAGAAAAACACCATTACGGGAGCGGCGCACGCCATTGCGAAGTACTGGAAGGAATAGTTGAAACTTCTCAAAATGAGATAGAACTCACGT
>ULMG01029672.1_pt1 | contig 25665 bp, 27 predicted proteins | sample 1951601 | NCBI WGS metagenome assembly ULMG01 (sample SAMEA4835545, study PRJEB28245) | human gut metagenome | biome: gut microbiome; material: fecal sample | place: Denmark | collected 2008
TTTACCTTACATATAAATGATAACATAAAATAACTTTATTTTCAATATCAATATTGATGTTTTTTGTAAAATATAATTATTTATGAAACAGGAAAAGAAAAAAGAGTTATTAAAACTCTTAATAATTATCTCTATCTCTTAAAAATGGTGGAATATCTAAATCGTTATCTATATCTATATCGCTAGTACCTTCTCTGAAAATGTCTTCTCTTCTAGTAGAGTTGAAACTATGATATAATGGTTCACTTTGATTTTCAAATCCAGTAGCAATTACTGTAACAATTACTTCATCATTTAAATTTTCATTTATTACTGCTCCAAATATTGTATTAATATCTGTATTAGCAGCAGTTCTAATTACTTCAGCAGCTTCTTCTACTTCAAATAATGTAAGTGAAGTGCCACCAGTAACATTAATTATAGCATCAGTAGCACCATTAATAGAAGTTTCAAGTAATGGTGATGATACAGCTTGTTTAGCAGCATCAGTAGCTCTGTTTTCTCCTGATCCTACACCAATACCAATTAAGGCATTACCTCTATCTTTCATAACGGCTTTAACATCCGCAAAATCTAGGTTTACTAAACCAGATACTGCAATTAAATCAGATATTGATTGTACACCTCTATGAAGTACATTATCTACTTCTCTAAATGCTTCAAGCATTGGTGTACTCTTATCAATTAACTCTCTTAATCTATCATTAGGTATTACTATCAAAGTATCTACATGCTTTTTTAATTCATCAAGTCCTGCCACAGCTTGACTCATTCTTTTCTTTCCTTCAAAACTAAATGGTTTAGTAACAATACCAACAGTTAATGCTCCTAGGTCTTGACTTATTTCTGCAACAACAGGTGCAGCACCAGTACCGGTACCTCCACCCATACCACATGTTACAAATACCATGTCAGCACCTTTAATTGCTTCTTCAATTTCTCCTTTAGATTCTAAAGCAGCCTCTCTTCCTATTTCAGGGTTAGCTCCAGCTCCTAATCCATCTGTTAATTCTCTACCAATTTGTAGTTTAATTGGAGCAAGGGAATTATTCAAAACTTGAAGGTCAGTATTAGCTACGATAAATTCAACTCCTTTAAGGCCTGATTCTATCATTCTATTTACAGCGTTACAACCGCCCCCACCTACTCCAATTACTTTTATTTTTGCTAACTGATCCATTTCCAAACCAAACATATTATTCATTTTTAATCCTCCTTAGTTCCAATAAAGTTTCCAAATATTTTGGTAATACTAGTCTTCCCCTTTATACTCTTATTATTTGGATTTATTAGTAACTCTTCATCTTGCTCGTCAATACTAGAATACTCTCTACCTCTTACTTTTAATTTATCAACAAAATATTTTATTGTTCCTATTGAGGTAATATATTTATTATTTCTTGCTCCGAGAGTATCTTCTGTATATATTATAACATCTTTTCCTAGAATTTCATAGACTAAATTTTTAAATGCTCTTATTTCCGTTAATCCTCCAGTTATTACTATATAAGAAATCTCTTGTTTTGTCAATAGTAATATTTGTTTCTGAGCTAGTTTAAGTAATTCAGCTAATCTATCCATAACTATTTCCGTTACTTCAATCTGGTTTAATCGCATTACTTCGCCAGCAGTATTTTTAACTTCATATACATCATTTAGTGCTATAAATCTCTTATGACTAGATGCAAACTTTTCTTTTATTTCTCTAGCATCAAAGATACTGATATTAAACATATAGGCTAAATCTTTATCGATATTTATTCCACCTAATTGAATCGTTTCAGTATTCATAAGTTTACCTCGATTAAATACTGATACAGTGGTAGTTTCATGGCCTAAATTGATAATAGCAGCTGTACTTTTATCTAGATTATCATTTCTTACTTCAAAGTAGTCTCCTAATGCGGATACAGTAATATCTACTACTTCTAATCCTGCTCCTTCTATTACTGATAGTACTGAATATACATTCTTCTTTGGAGCAGTAATCATTATTCCTTTTAATCCTAATTTCTTACCACTTTTACCAATAGCAGTCTCTACTTTTTCACCATCTAATGTAAAGGTAAGTGGAATTACGGTAATTAGTTCATAGTCGTTGTCTACTTTTGAATATACTGATACTTTTATTAAATTATTTATACTATCAGTAGTAATTACTTCTTCAGTTACATTTATTTCACCAGTAACAAACATAAACTTAGAATTATAACTAGGAACTCCTACTATTACTCTCTTAATATTTATACCTAAATTATTATTTACTTCTTTTATTCCATCTTTTATAGAGTTGATGGCTAAATTAGGATCGACAATTAAACCTTTTCTTATTCCTTTTGATTTTTCTTCATGAATAGTAAGAATATTTAATTTGTCTTTAAAGTATTCTCCTACCACAATCTTAATTGTATCAGATCCAATATCAATAGCAGTATATATTTTTTTCACGATATCGACTCTCCCTAAAATGATACAATTTAATTATATCAAAAAAAGTAAAAAATGTATATATTTTTTGTTTATTTTTTATTATTTCCAATAAAGTCTTTGTCTTTACTGGTCATTTATAGCTTGTAATCTATAAATGATATGCCAAGGTATTACTTTTATATAAACCATAACTATATGAAAAAAAAGAAGAAGTATTTCTTCTTAAAGATTATTTATTTTTGCTATTATTTCTATTTCATTTTTTTCTATTCTATTAGTGGTTACTTCTAAATTATTTTGATATAGTTCTAATTCTTTTTTTATACAATAAAGATGATAATTTATTCTTTCTATTCTACCTTTATTATTAGAATTATATGGTATTACTAGATTATTAATACTTCCATTTGTTTTATTTATATTATTAACATTACTATCAATATTATATAATAAATAAGTTCTATTTTTATTGTTGTAATAGATATCTTTGGTGTAATTATCATTAATATCTTTATATATAGTTAATATTTTATCTAAATAAGATGATAATATTATATAATTATTTCTTTCTATATCATTAATTTTACTTATAAAGTTATCTTTTTCCTCACCATACCAATAACTATCTATTTTGGTTATTTCTTTATACATATCAATATTATTTTCTTTGTATTTATTTATTAACTCTTCTAGAATATTAATATTTTTATTTAATTTATTTTTATCTATTTTTATTTCCATATTAATTTCCTTCTAGTAAAGTATTGTATTCTATTCTTATATTTTGAAGAGTTATTCTAATATTTTCTCTAGTGATACTTATTTCATTTAGTATATTGTTATATTCTTCTAATGAAAATATTTTATTATTTATTAAAATAGTTTTAGTAAGTACTCTTTTATTATTAAGTAAATTATTATATATATTAGTTAATATTCTATAGTCCTGCTCTAGGGTATATATTATCTTTCTATATCGATATAGTTCTTCATTAATATCCATAGTATATTTATAAACTATTATATTTTATTCTTTCATTATAATCAATTTCACTATAAGTATTTATAATATTTTCTAGATAATCTATATATCCTTGCTTAGTATTTGAAGACTTTTCTAATTTACTTATTAACTCTATATTTTTACTTTTTAAATTATTATCACTTACATATGCTTCTTCAAGAGAAGATATTGTACTTTTTATTTCAAGTATTGTTTTATCTTCTATTTCTTTATATAACCTTAGTTTATTTAAAATAGTTATTAAAGAAGTAACATCTATTTTCATTAGTACCACCACCTTAAAAGTAAAAGTGCCACATTGACACTTTATTTATTTGTATACGATTGATTAAGATTTTCATCTGAAGTAATATAGCTTTGGATATATTCATTAAACTTATTAGCAAAGTTTGAATCATTTCCATCTAAATAGTTATATAATCCTTCTAGTGAAGCATTTATTCTATTTATATACTGTTGCATACTATTAGTGGCAGTTCCCGCAAAAGCTGTATTTACTTTATCTCTTAAAGCCGAAGAGGCTCTTTTTGATTCGTTATCCAATTCAGCTTTTTTATTTTTAATTTTATTCATTGCTACTTTAGCAAGTTCTGGATCCATTCCTAAAAAATTATTATTCATTTTTATTCCTCCTTTTTATAGATTGCCACTCATTCTTTGCTTTTCTATCCAATCATTGTAAGTTCTTTCAAACTCTCTTGCCATTGCATCATAAGTTTCAGATACTGTTTCTTTAGTACTATTTATTACTTTAGCTAAAGCTTCCGTATAAGCAGTCGCATCTTCACCTTTCCATGCATCAGAAATTGCTGATTCTACTTCTGGAAAAGAGTTTAAGATATCAAGTAAATTACTCTTTCTTAATCTTATTTCTGCGGCTAAATCATTATAACCGCTGGCATTATATCCTATTATTGCCATTGTATCGCCTCCTATATTTTATCTAATATCATTTTAACATATTTTTATTTTAATGTAAATATTAAAGTTGTCTTATATCGTTTGGATCAATATAATTAAGATAATTATTAGCATTATCATTAGTACTTTCCAGTGCTTGTCTTAATGCAGCAGCTTCATTACGATAACTTTCAACATCAGTTGGTACTTCGTTGCCATATAGATCAGTATTTGAGGCACTATTACCTTCATAACCAATATGAACATCTATTCCACCACTACTAGGGTTATGCGTATTCCAAGTATTACCATATCTATTTACGATACTTTCACTAGCTTGGAGATACATATTACTAGGAAGAGTATATTGCCCAGATAAGGCCATTTTTGCTGCATTTCTTATCTTTTCTTTTTGTTCTTCAGTAGCTCCTGCTGTTACTGTATCAAAATCAGTATTGGCATAATCGCTTAAACCAGCATATACATTGTTTGATAAACTACATATTCTATCTCCAACGGTATCCCCTTTTCCACTTCTTGCTTGATTGTTCATAGCGACAGCAGCAGTATTTAGAAAAGCAAACCATTCTTCATCTTCACCACTATTTCTAAATGATCCTCCTGTTTCTCTATATATTAAGGCCGCTAGCTTATCAACATCATATTCTGTATAGTTATTATTGGAAACCCTACCGGTAATACTTTCTATTTTACTTTCGGTAGATACTTTGTTGGCATTAAGAGAATTACTATAATTATTCCTTAATGATATAACATCATTATAATTTACTGCTTTAGAAATTGTTCTCTTAACAATATCACCTTGTTTTTTCTTGCCTCTACCAAAGAGATTCTTAATTGTACTAAAAATTGATTTATTTTCTTTTTTTGCTTTATCATTAGCAAGTTTCATACTAGCCATTGGACGAAAAGCACCTGTCATTGCTCCACTTGCAGCGGCATTCATATTTTTTTTACTAGCTTTACTTACTATTTTTTCCCTATTAGCGACATCTCTATTTAAATCATAACTGATAGTTCCTGTATTTCTACTGCTTGCTCCACTACCAATACCAGTAGTTCCACCTTTTACATTTACTACAGGAATATTTAAAAATTCTGCTCCTAATGGTGCTTTGTTACTAACTGGATTATTTCCGGTGAATCTAACGGCCTCAACATGTGAACTACTGTTTGTTCTATTTGAAGAACTAGAATTATTTGTAAATCTAACAGCATTTACTCGAGAGGTATCTGTTTTACTACCTGATGTATTACTACTGGAAGAATATCTATTTCCTCCAAAGCCACCACCACTAAACGATCCACCTCTTGAACTAGAATTAGAACTTCTATTTGCACTACCGCTAGAATTCAAAGTCGTACTTTTAACTGGACTAGAACTGCTAGTAAATTTTACTGCCTTATTATTACTACTTAAACCCTTAACTCTACTAGAAATACTAGTACTTTTAGATGTGGTTTTTCCAACAATACTTCCTTTCTTTGATGAAGAACTAGAAGAAGGTTTATATCCATCTAGCATTCTGTACATATCATTATTAATGGCATTCCCACCAATTATATTTGTATTTTTATTTATATTTTTCATTTTATACCTCTTTTCTATTATTAGTAATATTTATAACAATATACTATTAATACACTATATAAATAACTTTTAACATAAAAAATTATTTATATGCATTATCTAGAACTCCTTTTTATTAATTTTGCATGTACAACGGTTCTTTCAGTATCTGAATAGCAAGTACTTAAAGTTAATACTTTATCATTGATGTTGATGTCTGTATTAAAGTTATGAATACTTCTTTCCTTAATAATTTTTAAAAACTTCTCATATTCACTATCATTACTGAAATTAGTAGTAATATAGTATGTTTCCTCAGGTATTTTATATACAGAAAATATTTGCCACATAGTATTTTCAATTTCCGTAGATAATCTTATTATGTGATTGTCTTTATTATTATACCAATTTGATTTTAGTGTTTTAGAAAGAGAGCCAAACATTGTCTTATCAAGTCTACTATGGGCATATAAAATATTATTTTTATCTGATAAAGTACTATTGTTACGATAATCTAGAAAAACCCAACCTGCCTCATTATAACTTTTATCATAAGAATGATTTAGATAATACTTATTATCTTTGCCTTGAACATAAGGATAATTAATATTAGTATTATTAACATTAATCCAACCTACAGTATCTTTATTTTTTTCTTTTAAAGCATTAATATCAACATTTATTAAAGGCTGTTTTATATAGTACCAGTAGTCATTGGTTTCATCCTTATTTTCTGGTTCATTTATTAATTCAGTATTTTCATCATCCTTGGTTTCTTCAACTTTGGTATTACTACTTATATCATCAATAACACTCTTAGTATCTTTATTATCTTTAGCCCAAAAAAATATTTTAAACAAACTAAAAGCTATTATAAGTAAAAAAATTATTAGAAAGGTGGTCCACACCCATCTTTTTAGATATCTTTTTTTCTTTTTTACAACTATTTTTTCTTTAACTGGTTCCAATTTTTCTTCAGATACTTTTTTTTGTATATCTTCTGATGAAATATCTTTTTTTGTGTTTTCTTTAACTTCAGTAGAGTTATTTAAAGATGCACAATCACTGGCATGTTTAGGAATATATTTTTTATCGTTATTATCTACATTCATACTATCACCATTATTATTGTACTAGATTTTTTGAGTAATGTAAAGCAAAAAGAATAGACTTTCGTCTATTCTTTTCAGAGTGTTGACAAAGTTCAATACTCTGAGAAGACTTATTCTTCTAATACTTCTTTATATTCAGTAATATCTTCAGTACAAGTAATAAATAAATCAAGTACTATTTTAGTAGATAGATCTTCTTCATTTATTATTTTGATATCATTAATATCTATAATAGTAGAATATTTATCTAGTAATTTATCTTTAGCTACTTCAATAGCTTTTTTACTAGCAGTTTCCTTAGTATAGGTATCATTTATTATTTTAGTCTCATATTCATCTTCATAGGTTAAAGAAAAAGGAATAAAATTATTATTAAAGATATATTTGATGTTACGTTCAAAGGTTTTGTATTTATGAAAATCAAAAAAAGATATTCTTTTATTTAAAAGATTAAAGACTAATACTTTTTTCTTATTACCAGTATATAGTGTTTCATTATAAATATATGGATATTCTACTCTTACAGTATACCATACTTCACCAGTTATGGTTCCACTAGCGGACTTTTCAATAGTAGTGCTGTTAGGCAGAGTTATTTGTGATGAAATAATAGTCTCTCCTTTTTTTACATAAGTATTGATATTTTTAACTTTTTCTCCAGAATTAGCTACGATTGTCTTAATGACAGCATTTTTACTTGCTACTATATCATATATTTTATCACTATCTTCTTTTTTATTAATTATTCGTTCCTCTACTCTAACAGTGTACTTAGTACCTTCTCTAATTATTTCAAGCCACTCAATACTGTCTTTATTATCTTTAAGAATTTTTTTCTTTATTTTTTCTACTTCACTATATGATTTTACAAAATGATATTTTCTAATACCATTACTATATAATTCTTCATTTACTAATTTGATAATGTTTTTATTAGAATGAATCACTTCTATTTTAAATATCATGTTTGATAAGATATAAATTGTTAATACTCCTACTAATAAAGATAAAAGTAAAAAGATATCTCTTTTAGTTCTTTTAAGTAGTCTTAATCTTCCATAGTACTTGATTACTTTGACTTTATAGATAGTTTTTATTTTTTGTATCTTGACTAATTCTCGATAATCCACTATCAAGTGAGCTTCTTTATAGGATATAGGAATAACTTTTTCAATATTTATATTATTTTTGATTAATCTGTGGATAAAATTATTGATATTTTTACCTTCTACTTTTATTTTAATACTTCCTCCTAATGTATTTAATATTTTATCTTTCATAATATCATACTCTTTCTACATAAAGGTAATATTTTCTATACTACCTGATATTAGTATTTCATTATCCATCATTCTAGCAATAACTAGATTATTTCCTTTTATTTGATATATATTGTTATTATGTCTTATTGTTATTATTTTGGAAGTGAAGTCTACTATTTCAGTATAATTTATGATATCTAATTTGTTGTATTTATATATCATACTATACTTTTTATCATTTATATAATTATCTAATCTATTTAATATTTTCATAATAAAATATATGTTTTGGATGTTTAATTTATGTAAAATATTTAGTTTTCTAGGTAAATGTAGTACATTTTTAGGATTATTTGTCATATCTTATATTGAATATAAAAAAGGGGTGGATTATATGTGTAACAATGAAAACAATTCTTGTGAGAATTGCATTGCAGATATTCTAAAGGTTATCCTTATACTTCAGCAAAGTGTATGTCAAAATGACTGCTGCCTAGAAACATGTGATAGAGGATTTTTAGGTCAAAATAGTAGTTTCTGCTACAACACTAGACCAATAGTACTTTATACTTGTGGCAGTGGTAGTACTCCTCTAGCTATGCCTATTAGTAAAGATCCAAGTATAACAACTACAAATACTGTCTTTAGACTAGAAAAATTAGATGGTAATTGTGCTACTTGCAGAGTTCTTGCTAATAACACTGATAGTTCTAGTGTCTTTCCTTACGAAGCAACTAACTCATTCTTTACTATTAATTTAAATTGTTGCTGTGTACTTAGATGTCTAGATGATACTTTTGTTGAAGGAATATAAGATAATAAAAGACTACCAAATTCAGGTAGTTTTTTTATTTTCTTCTTATTCTTATTTTTTTATTAGAATAAAGGTTATTAATTTTATCTTGTTCTTCATTTAAATCTTTAACATAATTGATGTTTGTTAAGATACCTTTATTATCTGTTTTTATTTTTTCTTTCTTTAAAACTTCAATCTTGTTAATAATCTCTTCTCTTTCACTACTTTCAATATCAATTAGTTTGTTAATATCTTCAATTTTTTTCTTGATTTTAGAAGGATTTATAATAATACTAGCCACTATTGAAGTAATATAAGAAAATAATAAGGCAATTAACTCGATAGATAAAATAGAACCTTGTGCTAATCCATTAAACAAAACTAGAACTACTATTAAAATAATATTTATAGTTGACATTCTCTTTAACCATCTATTAATATATTTATTTCTGAAATATTTTACTTCATAACTACTATTTATATCTAATAGTTTTAAGATATCTTTATTTAAATATTCTAAAATATTTTCTAGTCTTAAGATGTCTTCAACATTATTAGTATATGCCCTTTTGCTCGGTAATGATGTTTTTGTATCAAATACTATTACATCATTTTTATCATCTGGTATGAAATATTTATCTATCATAGTTTTCCCCCTTCATGGTAATTATTATTATACTATATTTAATTATAAAAGCAAGTATTATTGTAAAAAATGTAAAGTATTGTTGACTATGAACTAAAAATAAGGTATATTTATCGTAGGAGGATAAAGATATGGAAAGTTATGATGATAGATATAACGATATACAATTAGAGAGAATATTAAGAGAAAATGCTGAAAAGAGAACAGCATATAGCAAATCTATTGGTACTAATAAGAGAACGAGTTATCAAAAAAGAAAGAAAAGTAATGGTAAACCTGCTATTCTAATTACTATGGCAGCTTTATTAGTAGCGGCTGGAATTAGTGCACCTAAGGTTATCGAGAGAGTTAATTATGCTAACGATTTAGAAAAAGCTACTGCTATTGTAGAAGAAGTTGCTTATGATAATTTATCTAATACAGGATTAATTTTTACTGATCCAAATGGTAATTCTTCAATTAAACTTGGTGGCAATGACATTAGTGATTATAGTGTATTAAATAATGGTGATGCTACTCCAGTAGAATTATATGCTTATGATAAGGCTTTAGAAAAAGCTGGCGATACTACTCATAGTGAATTTGAAAAATTAGTTATGGCTTCTAGTTATAATGATGGTGCTTATAATTATGTTTCATTTAGTCAATACTGTACAGTAAATGGCTTTACTGATAGTGAGAAAAATCCAAGTGGACTTGAATTTAGAAAATTCGCTAAAGATGAATTAGTAAAGTCTTATCGAAATGGTACAATCGATAATATTATGACACAAGTTATAGATGAAAGTAGAGGTAAATAAATGGATACTATTATATTAGATGATAATATCGAGTATTATATCATTAAAGAATTACCTATTGATAATGTTATTTATACATTATTTGCTAATATTAATGATAATACTGATATTTGTTTTAGAAAGACTTCTAGTGATAGTGAAGGAAATCTTTTCTACACCGGTCTTGATGATGAAAGAGAGTTCGATAAAGTAAGTAATTACTTTGCTAAAGAAATGCTAAAGGAAATAGACTAATGTCTACTTCCTTTTAATTTTATACATTTAATTGATAAGGATCACTACTAGTTCCTGATCCTGGCCCGATATCTAGTTCAGATGTCAGAGAAAGGACTGGCGCCACCCCCCCTTCGCATAATAGGCATTGGAGTTGATGTCGACGTGGTCCGACGAAAACACACCCCATTTTATATTTTTGGTTAACTTATAGTTAATATTATTTAATCTATTTAAATTAATATTATTATTCATGAAGGGTTTCTCATCTCTTTACCTTACTAGTTAAGTTTATCATAAAAATATATAATTATCAATATTATTTTCTTTTAATCTTTATAGAATACTTAGAATTACCTCGGTAATTATTGTTAGTATCAAAGTCATCTTCATCATAAGTAAATGCTGTTAATGTTATATCTTCTACTTTATCTATTGATGTAACAGCAAATATTTTTATTGATGAAAGTATAGTATTATCTTCCATCTCTTCTAAGTGACTATAAAATCCATTAGGAGCATTAACATCATCATATAGATATACATAGAAATAATCACCATATCTATATATATCTGGTTCTAGAAAGTTACTTCCCTCTATAGTACCATCTTTTAGAGTATATGTTATGTTAAAACCTACTTTATAGTTATCAATATTTTCATATTTATCATAATACTTCTTCCATGTATTTTTAAAATTAGTACCATCAATAGTTTTATCATCTGTTAAGAATACTTCAAAAGAACCAATATCTTCCATACTATTAAAATTAGCATAATATGTATCTTCGATTACTTCTTTATTATGATAATTATTACTAGCGGGAAATAAGCCTAATTTAATAGGGTTATTATCAATATATTCTTCTTTTGGCTTCTCTTCTTCATCATTCTTTGGTATATCATGTACTTCTTTTTCTTTATTGTTTACTAGACTACATCCAGTAAGTAAAAGAATAAGTATTAATATTTTAAACTGTTTCATATAATTTATTTAACTCCTTTAGTATTATTTCTTTAGTTTCATCAATAAAATTTATAATATCTTCTATTTCAAAAAGACATCTTTTACCATTAGTGGCTTCCTCTATTAATATTCCTGTTTTATTAACTATTAAATATAATTTATCCATTGGTATTTCTTTAATAATATTTGGTATATATGGTATTTCTTCATAAAATATCTTTAATGGAAAATTATATTTATCTAACAATTGTTTATTTAAATTAGAATAATCGTTATATACATAATAAGTAAAAGTATCGTTATTATATTTAATATTAGTACCATCTAATTCTTTTAAATAATTACCATCTATTATCTTAGTAATAAAATATTTAAACCATAAGTAATCTGTATATAGATGAATATAATAGCCTAATACAAAATCATCATCTAAATTATTTTTATATTTAATTAAAAAATTATTTATATTAGGAATATTATTATCTATATCATCTAAAAAATGACTATATAATTTAGATTCTCCTAATAACTTAGATATATCAGGAGCAATAGTTCCAATAAGTAATTCTCTACTATTTCTTTTTAAAGATTTATTTATTTCATTTGCTACACAAATATGAATTATAGAAGAAGCCATTATCTAGTACCTTTTCTTCCTTTTTCTTTTACATAATGAGATAATTCTTCTTCAGTATGTTTACCAAGAGCAATAGCTCTATTTAATTTATCTTCTGTACTAATATCTTGAATACTTCTAGAAGCCATTACTTGATACATTGTATTATCATTATCTGCTTTTTTAACAAAAACTCCATTAACATTATATATATTATCCTTAACATGCTTAAATACTATTCTTACCTGATCTCTTTTTAATTCCATATATCTTACTAACTTTTTATTATTGGTTAAATGTTTTACTTCTGTCTTGGAAATCGTACCATCTTTAAATTTAAGAATTAAATCAAGAACAGTATCATAATACTCATGTGGAACATCAGACATATCACTAATCATTTTAGCCTTAGTTGGATTAGCAGGGCTAGTAGAATATACTAGTTTTTTATTATCTTTGATTTCTTTGGCTTCTTCATCAGTTATTTCAACTTCATCATTTTCTTCAATAGCAAAGTAGTTGATATTGTTATAGTATTCTCTTATAATTAGATATTTACTTAAATTGATATAATAATCTCTTAATATTTCATTACGATTATTTCTTTTAAAAATAACATCATTATCGAGTAATAGTTCACTATAGGTCGCTAATTCATTGTTATAGTTATTTAGTATAGAAATAATAATATAATTAAATTCATTATTTTCTAATTCATAACTTTTATATAAATCTAATAAATCTACTATTTTCTCTTTATTAGTATACATAATTGTATTATTAAGTTCCCTTACTATTCTATCTAAAGATGATACTCGATCAGGATATACTTCTGGTAATGGCATAACTTCATAACCTGACTTTAAAATGTATTTAATTTCTTTCTTATTTTTCTCAGCATTATTCATTTCAATTTTATTACCATTGCGATATGAAACAACACTTTTATTATGACACTCAATATCTAGTACACATAATATAGCCTCTCTTGGAGATATTTGATTAGATACCTCATAATAACTTACTATTCTTTTAAGATCAGGAATAGCATATTTATCAGTCATTGGTAATTTATACTTAAAACATTTTCTAGCAGTATATGCTGTATTTATGGTATTTCTATTTCTATTTATTCTATTTTTTATATCTTCTAATTCTTTTAATAAGTCACTATATTCTTTCTTTAATTTAGTTATATAAGTTCGATATTCATTCTTTTGATTATAATGTGGATTTTGTAACTTTGATAATAATAAATAAAAATTATTACTTGCTATATGATCTTCATATATACTATCTAATAATATTGTTATAAATAATTTGTTTTCCTCTAGTGATTCATAATTATCATTAAAATAACTAAGTAATTCTTTATATAAATCTCTATTAATTAATTTCTTTTTATATTCACCTTTTAATATTCTATTCTCTTCAATATACTTATCTAATAACTCTAATAGTCTACTATCCATGTTAATCCCTACTTTCTTATAAAATGATTATATCATATTATAATGAAAAATAAAAGAACTATGATAGTCCTTTTATAAATATTTCTTAAGACTCTCTACATAAGTTTCTCCTAATGTAGTAAAGTCTTCTGCTATTTCATGAACACTCTTATCTATTTTTTTATTATTTAATATTCTTCTTCCTTCAATTATACCCATATTAGTTCCTTTAATTAATAATTCTGCTATTTTAGATGTTGTTTCTTCTTTCATTGTCTTCATTTCTATTCCCCAATATGTCATCATTTTTTCCATTGTATTAACTTTATGTGGTGTTCCTTCTTTATCATATTTAGGATAAATTTCTTCTATTCTATTACTAATTTTTTTATAACTTTTAAGTTGACCTTCTAATAATTTTACTAATTTTTTATCTTCTACTTTTTCTAAAATATAATTAATGGAATATGCACCCATTAAAGCACCTTTATTTAATTCATCTAAAGCATTGATATCTTCTTTCATAAATCATCCTCCACCTCTATTATGTCCTTTAATATTATTTTTATGCTAAAATATTTATAATGAAGACTAAAGGCTTCATCATACTCCGGAAGACTATTGGCTGAAGGAGCAAAGAAAAAAGAGTATTACTACTCTATTTATGTTCTAATTGGATTAAAATCTACTTCTACTGATACTTTATTATTTGTTTTATACATATTAATTATAAATTTTAAAGTATTGATTAGATTGTCATCTTTCCGATATTTAATAATAATTTGATAATGATAAATGTTATTTACTTTAAAAATACTAGCCATAGATGGTCCTAATATAATAGTAGTAGTATTTAATTTACTTCTTAAATAATTTCCTATTTTATTGGCTTCTTTAAAACCTAGTTCATACTCTTTAGATGAAATACTAATTAGAGTTAAATAGTAATATGGTGGATATTTGAGCATCTTTCTAATCTGCATTTCTTCTTTATAGAAGCCAAAATAATCATGATTCTTTGATAAAGTAATACTGTAATGATCAGGGTTATATGTTTGAACTATAACTTCCCCTTTACTAGTAGATCGTCCTGCTCGGCCAGATACTTGAGATAACAAATCAAAGGTATTTTCACTAGCTCTAAAGTCAGGAGCCATTAAAGAAGAGTCAATAGAAATAACTCCTACTAAAGTAACTAAAGGAAAATCAAGTCCTTTAGCTATCATCTGTGTACCTATTAAAATATCATATTGGTATTCACCAAAAGCATCTATTATTTTCTGGTGTTCACCTTTTTTACTAGTAGTATCAACATCCATTCTAACTATTCTTGCATCAAACATTTTATGTAATTCTTCTTCTAATTTCTCAGTACCTAGACCATAATCTTTAATATTAGTACTACCACACTTAGGACACTTTGTGCTTGGTAATTTTGCGGTACCACAGTAATGGCATTTTAAATTATTACTAGTTTTGTGATAAGTATAGGCAATATCACATTTAGGACATTTTTCAGTATAACCACATTCTTTACAAGTAATTATATTGGAATAACCTCTTCGATTAAGTAAAAGGATAATCTGTTCATGTCTATCTAATTTTTCTTTTATTTTGTTTTTTAAGGTATTTGATAAGATGAAGTTACCTTTTTTTATTTCTTCTTTCATATCAATAATAGTTACTTCAGGAAGAGTACTAACACTTGGTCTTTTGGATAGAACTAGTAATTTATATACTTTATTGCCCGCTCTTGCAAAGGCTTCTAAACTAGGTGTAGCACTTCCTAATACTACTGGACATTTATGATATTTACTTCTTAAAATAGCAATATCTTTAGCATTATATCTTGGATGATTTTCTTGTTTATAACTACTAGTATGTTCTTCATCTATAATAATAACTCCAATATTAGTAAATGGTACAAAGACAGCACTTCTAGTACCAATTACTATTCTAGCTTCACCACTCGTTATTTTACGATATTCATCATATCTTTCTGTATCGGATAATCTAGAATGTAATACTGATATGATATTACCAAATCTAGCTATAAATTTACCTACAACTTGCGGAGTTAAACTTATTTCTGGTACTAGCATAATGGCTTCTTTACCTTGCTTTAATGCCTCTTCAATAATATTCATATATACTTCTGTTTTACCACTACCGGTTACTCCATATAATAAAAAGGTATTGGAGGTGCCAAAAGATGTTATTACTTCATTACTAGCCTTTAATTGTTCTTCATTTAAAGTTATTTTTTTATAGTTAGTAGTCCCCTCATAATTATATCTTTTATCTTCTTCAAGATATATTTCTCCTAAGTCATGTTTTATTATAGTATTAATAGTACTAGTCATTTTAGTAATTAAAACATCACTTTCTTTTAATTTACATAATATATTAATTTGACCTTCATATTTACAATTCTTAATATAATTATCTATCTCTTCTACAGTCTTAGTTCTTCTTAAGTACTTGTTATATTTTATTTTAATATTTGAATTAATTTCAGCTTTTAGAGCTTTAGGTAGCATTACTTGATAGGCAGATACTAATGAACATAGAAGTGTTTTACTCATATATTTACCTAGTAAAATCATTTCCTCATTAAGTACTGGACTACTATCGGTTACATCAATAATGTCTTTTATTTTATCTTTATCATAAAGAGGAATATCAATAATATTCATAACAAATCCTTCAAGTACCATATTACCAAAGGGTATTTTTACTCTTATGCCTATTTTTATTTTATCTTGTAATAGTATAGGTACATGATAAGTATAATATTGATCGACAGCTTTAGCACTTATTTGAGTTAATACTTCTATATACATTTAATTCCTCCTTATATTCATATTTTATCATCATTAATGTTTAAAGTCTATAGGGTGATTTAAAAAATATAGATTTATTTTTTAAGATAGATTTAGCTATAAAGTTAGAAAATTACACGAAATCAAGATTTTAAATGAAAAAGATCGCCTTTTAAGCAGCCTTATTCTTTTTACTTTCGATAGCCACTCTTTGAACTAAGCCCATTGCTATCATTAAACATATTGTATAACTACCTCCATACGATAGAAATGGAAGTGGTACTCCTGTTAATGGCATTAGTCCCATTACACCAAATAGATTGACGATAATATGTGTTAATAAATAGGTAAATACGCCATAACAAAGAAGACTTCCTCGAAGAGTATTTGCTCTTCTGGCGATTTGAATAATTCTAAATAAAACAAAGGCATAAGCACATATTATTATTATTCCTACTACCAATCCCCACTCTTCAACGACAATAGGAAAAATAAAGTCTGTATAAGATTCTGGTAAATATAAATATTTCTGAGTTGAAGAACCTAATCCCTGACCATTTAAACCACCATTTTTAAAAGCAATAAAACTATTACATAACTGATAACCAGTTTTTTCTTGATATCTTTCACATGGTAATGTAAATTTAAATCTATCTAATTGATAATCTTTTAAAAAACTTGCACCAGTAGTAATAAGAACTAATACTACCAATAAAATACCACCAATAAATATCTTATTAAAAATACTTCTATTTTTCTTATCAATAGGTACTCCATAAAACATAATAATAGTAATTAAACCAATTATAACAGCGGTTCCCATATCTGGTTGAATCATAACAAGACCTACAATAATAAGAGCCACTATTATAGGCTTTATGATATTCCATTGGTTATCTAGTTTATCTTTGTTTCTTTCATAATAAATACTAAGATATAAAATAATACCTACTTTAGCAAACTCTGATGGCTGAATAGTAATAGGTCCTATCTTATACCAACTAACAGCATTTTTAGCAGCATGTCCAATAAAAGGAAGTCCAATTAAAGATAACATAATTATTGATATAATTATGATATCTAATTTTAATTTTTTATAATTCTTAGTAGGAAAGATTATACAAAAGAAAAAAGTTATCATACCTATTACTAAAAATAAAGCCTGTCTTATAAAATAATGATATGGACTATAATTATATCTCATATATGATTCCATTGATGAAGCACTTAATATCATTATTAAACCAAATACAAAAAAAATAAAAGTTATTATTAGTAAGGGTTTATCTAATTTTGATAATGTTTTTTTCATATCTATCACTTTCCTATATTAATAATAGCATATTTTTATTCTTTTGAAAATGTATTTTGAATTATTTTACATATTATTTAATTAATTAAAGAAAAAAGAGCCTAGATATATATTCTATCTCTACTACTCTTCTTTTTCTTTTCATTATAATATTTATCTACTAGGACAACCTTTTTATTTTTTAAACTTAATTTAGTATCAATAATTCTTTGATTAGTTGAACCCCTGAAAGGACAATCTAAACTTTTCTTTTCCAATACAAAAGGACCATCTATTAATACATCAATTAATTTTAAAAATTCAATAATATTATGATTTTTCTCTCCTAGTTTTAATAGTGCTTCATAAGTAAAGCCGGTATAACACCAAATATTCATTTTCTTACTTTTAATATATTTAGCTATTTCAATACATTCATCCACTTGATAGAAGGGATCACCCCCAGAAAAGGTGATACCATCTTGACCTTCTAATTCATCAATTTGTTCTTTAACTTCATCAATATCTACTAGAAAACCATCATCAAATGAATGTGTTTGAGGATTATGACACCCAGGACATTTATGAAGACAACCCTGAGTCCATAGAACAGTTCTTATTCCTTCACCATCAACGATGCTATCTGGCATCAGAACAGGACTTGCAAGTCTAATTTTCATTATTTATTACTCATTAATCCTTCAGTACCGTGTTTTACTCTATCTCTTTCTTCAGCTCTTTTACCATTGTTAAATCTATCTACTGTACCAACTAAATAACCAGTAATTCTTCTTATTCTTTCAAAACCAACGCCCTCTCCTACTAATTTTTCTTTTACTTCTTCTTTCATTTTAATTACCTCTTTCTTTATTTATTTAACAATTACAACTATTTTTATAGTCATTTACTCTCTCTATTGGAACCCCTTCATAAGCCTTTCTACCACAGCCAGGGCAAGTATCACCAATAACACCAACATAACCACATACTGGATCCCTATCTACTGGATGGTTAATAGCGGCATATCCCATATCATTTTCATACATTAATCTAATAATTTTTTCAAATGCTTCTAAGTTATTAGTAGTATCACCATCTAACTCAATATAACTTATATGACCAGCATTAGTATATTTATGATATGGACCTTCCTTCTTAATTTTATTTACTATTGATATATTATAATATACTGGTACATGGAATGAATTAGTATAATATTCTCTATCAGTAACACCTTTAATCTTACCATATACTGCTTTATCAATATTAATAAATCTACCAGATAACCCTTCAGCAGGAGTAGCAAGTAATGTAAAGTTTAACTTATATTCTTTAGCATACTCATCACACTTATTTCTCATAAACTCAATAATTTCAAGACCTAACTTTTGAGCTTCATCACTTTCACCATGATGTTTTCCAATCAAAGCTTTAAGACATTCAGCAAGTCCTATAAAACCAATAGATAATGTACCATGTTTTAATATTTTTCTTAATCTATCATTAGGTTTTAACTTATCAGAATCTATCCATATTCCTTGTCCTAATAGAAATGGAAAGTTATATAATCTCTTATTACATTGAATCTCAAATCTTTCAAGTAATTGATCCTTTACTAAATCCATTAATTCTCCTAGTTCTTCGTAGAAGCCTTTCATATCAGTCTCATCATTTCTTACAATACCATGTTTAATACCAAGTCTAGGTAAGTTAATCGAAGTAAATGATAAATTACCTCTACCTGGAGTAACAGCTTTATCTTCATCTACAACATTACCAATTACCCTAGTTCTACATCCCATATAACCAACTTCAGTATTATAGTCCCCTTTATAATAAGGTTTATTAAATGATGAATCCATAAATGAGAAATTAGGAAATAATCTTTTTGAAGATACCTTACATGATAATTTAAATAAATCATAGTTAGGATCTTCTGGATCATAGTTTACACCTTTCTTAACTTTAAATATTGATATTGGAAATATTGGTGTTTCATTTTTACCAAGACCAGCGTCAATAGATAATAAGAAATTCTTAATAACCATTCTACCTTCTGGTGAAGTATCAGTACCAAAGTTAATACTTGAAAATGGTACCTGAGCTCCCGCTCTTGAATGCATAGTATTTAGATTATGTACAAATGCTTCCATTGCTTGATATGTTTGTCTATCTGTTTTCTTATAAGCGGTTTCATAAGCCTTTTCAAATATTCTCTTTACTTCAGTACTTTCTTTATAAATAGGTTCAAATACCGTTATATCCAAATCAATACTAGTTAATTTATCAATTTCTTTCTCAATTCTATCCATATTAACAAAACTAATAAAATCAGTAAAATCTAAAAGTTCATATACAGCCTGTTTAAACATTTTCTTAAATGTTTTAAGTACTCCTGGTGCTAAATAATAATCAAAAGCTGGTATTGATTGACCACCATGTTGATCATTTTGATTAGACTGAATAGCAATTGCTGCTAGTGCAGAATAACTCATAATATCTTTTGGTTCTCTTAAATGACCATGACCAGTAGAAAAACCACCTTTAAATAATTTATTTAAATCTATTTGCATACAAGTAGTAGTACCCATTGCTTCAAAATCCATATCATGAATATGAATATCTCCATTATCATGTGCCTCAGCAAATTTTTTCTTCATTAAATATGTCTCAGTAAATACTCTTGATATAGTACTACCAAATTGAAGCATTGTTCCCATAGCGGAATTACCATCAATATTAGCATTTTCTCTTTTACTATCTTCTTCATTCGCAGACTTAAGACCAAGTCCTTCAATACTCTTTTGAAGTTTTGCTTGTATTTTATCATCTCTAAAAGCTATACGAGCTGCTGCTCTTCTTTGACGATATTCTGAAAACGATTCATATACATCAGTATAATCATATTTTTTCAGCATATCTTCAATTAAATCTTGTACTTCTTCTATTTTTATCTTTCCTAGTGGTAAATATTCTTTAGCTATCTTTTTAATAACTGCTTGATATACTTTTTGAATATCTTTCTCACTATATTTTTTCTCATCTTCAATTAGAATACTATCAAAGCCTTTCTTAATAGCAAGAGCAACTTTAGTTCCATCAAACTCTACTTTCTTACCATTTCTTTTAACAACCTCAATTGTTTCTAATTTTTCTTCTATTTCAATCATACTTCTTCCTCCTACCTTACAGATACCATTATATAGTCTAGAAAGATCTTTGTCAATACTTTTTGTTCGTATTTTTTATTTTTTACATTTTTTCTATTTTTTTAATTTTTAAATATTTATATTTTTCTTGTTTTTTAATTTTTTGTATTTTTATTTTTAAATATTAATTGTATATTATACCTATTTTTACCTTATATTATAAGGCATTACAAAGTTTTATTTATATAAACACTTGTAAATTATTTTTTACTTTTTTCTTATTTTATAAATATCATTGTATCTTAAAAATACAACTTTTTCTATTTTTTTATTTTTCTAAAAAAGTTAACTGTTCGTGTATTTTCTCTCTAATTCCCTATAAAATAAGGAATTAAAATATCAACTCTTTCGGCCGGTTTTCGGCCGGTCATATTTTATTCCTTCTTTTCTCAATAAAAAAAATCTAACCACATTAGTTAGATTACAAATACAAATTTGGTACCAGCCAAGGGACTTGAACCCTCACACTATCACTAGTAGTAGATTTTGAGTCTACCGCGTCTACCATTCCGCCAGGCTGGCATTACTACTAAATTATATAATAATTTTAGTAGTTTGTAAATACTTTTTGCTTCTTTTCTTAATTACTTATGAATAAACATTGCATCTCCAAATGAGAAGAAACGATATTTATTTTCTACAGCATGTTTATAAGCATTTAATATAATATCTTTACTAGCAAAAGCTGATACTAACATTACTAAAGTTGATTTTGGTAAATGAAAATTAGTAATAAGTCCATCAATAGCCTTAAACTCATATCCTGGATATATAAATATATCTGTCCAACCATTACATTCTTTAAAAGTATTATATTTAGTCATAATAGTTTCTAATGTTCTAGTAGTAGTAGTACCTACCGCAATTATATTTCTTCCTTCTTTTTTAGCTGTATTTAGAGTGTCCGATACTTCTTTAGTCATACTATAAAACTCACTATGCATCTTATGTTTGGTTACATCAGAGACTGCTACTGGTCTAAAAGTCCCTAATCCTACATGTAATGTTATATAACAAATAGTAATACCTTTATCTTCAATCTCTTTTAATAATTCTTTAGTAAAATGTAATCCTGCAGTAGGAGCAGCACTACTACCAATATTTTTAGCATATACAGTTTGATATCTATCTTTATCATCTAATTTAACTTTAATATATGGAGGAAGTGGCATACTACCTAATTTATCTAATATTTCATAGAAAATACCATCATATATAAAATTAAATTCTCTTATACCATCTTCACCTAGTGCAACACATTCACATTTTAATTCTCCATTGCCAAAAGTAATAATAGTACCTATCTTTACCCTTTTAGCAGGCTTTACTAAACATTCCCATCTATCTCCATTAATATTCTTTAGTAATAATACTTCAATTACAGCACCTGTATCAGATTTTACCCCTATTATCCTCGCAGGCATTACTTTAGTATCATTAAGTACTAATACATCCCCTCTATTTAAATAATTTACTATATCATAAAATCTATCATCTATCATATTACCATTATTCTTATCTAACACTAATAACCTAGAACTTTCCCTATGCTCTAATGGTACTTGTGCTATTAATTCTTCAGGTAAATAATAATCAAAATCATCTGTCTTCATAATATTCCTTCTTTCTAAAATATTATATAATAAATATATATTTATATCAAGATTATTTTAAAAAGAAGATGTAATATCTTCTTAGGTTATTTTTGAAAAATTCGCGTCCGATTAAAATGGGTAAACTTCTGACGCTACTCTTTATTTCACTTTTTATCTTTATTCTTATTTATAGTTATTTTCTTAATTTTGCCTACCGCCCGTTGTTATCAGTCTGCCTGCGTTTTTACGCAGACAACTGATATGGCGTACTACTTGAGCCATCCCCCGCCTTAATTTCTAGTACAGAACCTAGATGAAGGACTGGTGCAACACCAAACGTACTGTAAGTGACGTAGCCGCTGACAATGCCGCTGCTATTGACACCCTTCGCACCGTAGGAGTCGCCCGAGTTAGGGTTTAAGAACCATCCCAAATTGCCACCATTATTTGTAATTATTGACTTCATCCAATTATTACTTGTACATGTACTATTATTATAATTATTTAAGTTTTGAGTACACTGACCTAAATCTGCTGCATAGCCATAATCACTTGGATACGCTAGAGCTATCTTTCCCTTCCATGATGTTGGTCTTCCTGTATATACACTCCCTTTTGTTCTCTCATTTTCATATACTGTATCTGAGTAATTTAGTGAAGAATTCCTTAAATACCACATTGACTCCGATATCATATCTCTTGTTGTATCATTCTTTAAGCCTGTACTTGTAAAGTCACATGCCTTTGTTGCATTATTTTGCCCTGCAAAGCATGTTCCACTTTGTACATTCCAATATAAACTTTGACCATTTCCATTATCATTAGAATCCACTTCATAATAATCACTTGAATTTAATAGTTTCATTAGTCGTGCCGTTGTCCAATCGTTTTTTCCATATTTATTCTCAGCACCTGTTGTCGTATCTTTATTATCCCATGAATATGTTCCTATTTGACTTCCTCTCATTATTTTTACTTTTCCTTCAAATACTCCGATTATTCTCCATACTTCACAAGTATCACTTGTTTGATTTGAATAATCATCACAATTAAAGTATATATAATTATTTGGTGTCGCTCCATAGTAACGAATATTGCCATCTATATCTTCCATTAAGTTATTTATAGTATCATATCTATATTTTGAATTACCATTTTCTACTAATTTATTAGGAGTAAACTTATTAGTTATAGTCATAGAAGCAGAATTAGTACTTAATGCTGTTCTAGTAAGTGTTTTTTTAGATTTAGTACTTGCTTCTAATTTTATTTGAGCATTAAATATTTTACCTAGTAATTTATCTTGATTTTTAGTTATATCACAAGTAGATAAATCACCAGTACATGCTTCACTAATCCACATTAAATAAACATAAGTATCTGTATTAGTAGTTAAGTCTTGCTGAGTATTAGTAAGTACTAATCTATTATTTTCTCTAGTATCGAATGTTGGAGAGAAGTTTCCTTCAGATAATAATGTTCCATTTTTATATAGTCTCCATTTCACATATTCACTCTTTAGTGCATTACTCATATCTATATTTCTTAAAGATATATCATAAATAGTATTATCAGGATTACTACTACTACCTGTTACCATAAACTTAACCTTTAATATTCTTTCATCAGTTACATCTACTCCAGTTACTAAAGTATCAGCAATAGGTAACATTTTATTATTACTAGTTACTGTACTAGTATTAGTACTATCATAAGTTATACTAGCAGTTATATTACCAGTAGTAGTATTTATTCCTATTGGATTAAATGTAGCTATTTTTAAAGCATAAGTAATACCAAATACACCTAATACTATTACTATTAACATAGCTATTAAAAACTTTATATTATTTTTTATAAAACTCATTATTATCCTCTCCTATTTACATATATAATTATACTATAGATAGAATATTTTATCAATAATATTTTTCTATCTATTTACAAAAAAATAAAAATATAGTAATATTAATATAGACAAAAGAATGAAAGAAGGAATTATTAAATGAAAAAAATTAAAATATTATTAATTATACTTGGAGTATTTCTATTATCAGGATGTAATATAACTAAAGATAGTATGGAAGATATTGAAATATACACTACTATTTATCCTATTAGATATCTAATTAATAGTTTATATGGTACAAATAGTACTATAAATAGCATCTATCCATCAGGAGTTGATCCAAATGATTTTAAAATATCTGATAAAAAAATAGAAGAATATTCTAAAACAGATTTATTTGTTTTTAATAGTTTAGATAAAGAAAGAGATATAGCAGTTAAAATGCTAAATAAAAATAAAAAATTAAAGATAATAGATGTATCTACAGGTATGACATATGATAATGATATAGCGGAATTATGGCTTAATCCTTATAATTATTTAATGATGGCAGAGAATACAAAAAAAGGATTACTTGAATATATTGATAATCCATATTTAATATCTAATACAGATGGTACTGGTATTGAAAATAAATATGAAGAATTAAAATATGATTTATCAAGATTAGATGCTGATATTAAAGAAAAAGTTAGTTTAGCAAAATATAATACTGTCGTAGTAGATACTAATTTATTTAAATATTTAGAAAAATATAATCTAAAAGTAATATCATTAGAAGAAACAGAAGAATTAAATGAAAATACTATAGATGAAGTTAAAAAGTTAATTAATAATGGTAGCATTAAGTATATTTATTCTGCTAGTGATAGTACTAATGAAACTTGTCAAAAATTAATTGATAATTATGGTATAGAATTAATTACTATTAATACAATGGAAACAATAGATGGTGGTATTACTAATTCAAATGAAAACTATATTACAATTATGAATAATAATTTAGAATTGTTAAATAAAGAATTATATAAATAATTAAAAAAAGACTAGACAAAATAAAAAAAATGTAATATAATTATATTACATTTGAC
>ULMG01025779.1_pt1 | contig 25585 bp, 19 predicted proteins | sample 1951601 | NCBI WGS metagenome assembly ULMG01 (sample SAMEA4835545, study PRJEB28245) | human gut metagenome | biome: gut microbiome; material: fecal sample | place: Denmark | collected 2008
AAATTGTGCACAGTTTTTTGTCAAAAAGAAGTTCCTATTTCAGGAACTTCTTTATTGTTTCTTTTATTTCTTCTAATTTTACTAATTCGCTTTCTGTCTCTTTTCTCTGTTTTAGCTCTATTAGTCCTTCTTCGACTTTTTTTCCTACAGTTATTCTTAATGGTATTCCAATTAAATCCATATCATTAAATTTTACTCCGGCTCTTTCTTTTCTGTCATCTATTAATGTGTCTATTCCCATGCTATTTAGTGTGTTATATAATTCATTTCCTGCTTTTAGTTGTTCTTCATCTTTTGGATTTATTACTACTACTGCAACTTTGTATGGAGCTACATTCATTGGCCAAATTATACCTTTTTCATCATTATTTTGTTCTACTATTGCAGAAAGGATTCTTTCAAGTCCTATTCCATAGCTTCCCATAACAACTGGATGACTTTGATTGTCTTCTCCTAAATAGTTTAGTCCTAAACTTTCTGAATATTTTGTTCCTAATTTGAATGTATTTCCAACTTCTATACCTTTTTTGAATACTAACTTTTTACCACAGTTTGGGCAAGTGTCTCCTTCTTTTACATTTACTATATCTGCTGATACATCATACTTAAAGTCTTTTATATTTGCATTTATATAATGATATCCTTCTTTGTTTGCTCCACAGCAGAAGTTTTTCATTTTTAAAACTTCATTATCTACTACAATTTTTGCGTTTAATCCTATTGGTCCTGTGCAACCTGGTACTGCATTTGATGTTGCAATTAATTCATCTGTTGCAAATCCTATTTCTTTTCCTTTTAATACTTTTAAAGCTTTTACTTCGTTTAGCTCTCTATCTCCTCTTACAAAGAATACTACAAGTTCATTATCTACACTCATAAGTAATGCTTTAACTGTTTTCTTTATATCTAGTTTTAAATAATCACATATTTCATCTATTGTATGATAATTTTTAGTGTCAACCATTTCTAATTCTTTTTCTTCTTCATTACATTCTTCATTGCATATACATGGTGTTACCTCTATGTTAGAAGAGAAATCACAATTTTCGCAAAGTACAAGTATGTCTTCTCCAACATCTGTAATAGCTTGGAATTCTTCTGAAAGTATTCCTCCCATAACTCCTGTATCTGCTCTAACAACAGTATAGTTTAATCCTAATTCTGTAAATATCTTGTGGTATGCATCAAACATCTTCTTATATGAAACATCTAATCCTTCATAGTCTTTATCAAAGCTGTATGCATCTTTCATTGTAAATTCTCTTACTCTAATTAAGCCTAATCTTGGTCTTACTTCGTCTCTAAATTTTGTTCCAATTTGATATAAAGTATATGGTAAATCTCTATATGATTTAACTCTGCTCATTGACATAAATGCAAAAAGCTCTTCATGTGTAGGTCCTAGTGCATATTCTCTATTGTATCTATCTGTTGATCTAAACATACTTGGCCCAAATGCATTTTTTCTTCCTGACTTTTCAAAAAAGTCCATTGGTAAAAGCATTGGCATTTTTAGTTCATCTGCCCCCGCATTATTCATATTTCTACGAACTATTTCTTCAACATTTTGAAATGCTTTAGTTCCTAATGGTGTTTTTGCATAAACTCCATTACTTACTTTTTTAATCATTCCACTTTTTACTAAAAGTTTTCCACTTACTGAATCTTCATCACTTACATCTTCTCTTAATGTGTAAAAAAAGTCTTCACTTAATCTCATTTTTATTCCTCCTCTAGTATATAAAATACAAAAGCCCTAAGTTATATTTATTAACTTAGGGCGAATATTTTTATCCGTGTTACCACCTATTTTTAGAATTTCTTCTACACTCAAATAATGTCTTATAACATTATATCCTATGATAACGGTGGATTTCCGATAAAACTTACTTTAATTTTCAGTCCATAGCTCCAAGGCTGGTTCTATATTTAGTTCCTTAAAGTTTTTCACCAACCAACTCTTCTCTAAAAGTTCATAAATATATACTATTCCTCTTCATTGCTTTTAAAATATACTACTATTAATACCATAAAAATTGCGATTTGTCAATGTTTTAGAGTTTATATTTCTGCTATTTCTTTTATTTTTAATCCTGTTATTTCTGCTATTAATTCTGTATTCATTCCTTCTTTTTTTAATTTTTTTGCTATTTCTAATTTTTCTTTTTGTTTTCCTTTTTCTAATCCTTCCTTAATTCCATCATCTAGCCCTTTTGCATATATTGCCTTTTCGTCCAATATTGCTTTTTCTCTTAAATCTGCTATTCTTTGCATTCTTTCATCTTCGCTTAGACTATCTAGTTTTTCTACTGCTTCTTTTATTTCTTTACTTTCTTCCATTTTCTCTGTTACCCTCCTAGATTTCGGATTTTCCAAAAAATATAGCCAGTCTAATAACCTTCCACTTTCTTTTTCTTTTCCTTCTATTTTTGGTAACTCTATGATATCAATTTCTAATTTCTCTGTCAATATTCTTTTTCTTCCTTCTGTTTCTATTATTTTCCATGTTGTATGGTATTCTAACTCTTCTAATCCTTCTATTTTAAAATCTGTTATTAATATTATTATTGTTCTTTCTAGCAAATTATAGTCTTGCCCTATTTTTATTTGTCTTGAATATAATCTGCTCCAATAATATAGTATTCTTTCTATTATACTTTTTGAATTTACTAATTGCATTTCTATATTGCATTTTTCCTTTCCATCTAGCTCTGCTAATATATCCAGCACTCCTAGTTTATCGTCTTTGAATTCTCTTCTTAATATTGGATTTTTACTTAAGTCTATTTTCTCTATCTTCTTGTTCAATATTGTTTCTAAAAAGTTTTTTGTTATTCTTTCGCTTCCTACTTCTCCAAATAATGCTTGGAATACTACGTCTAATTTTGGTGATAATGTTTTCTTCATTTTATTTTCTCCTTTCATATATGCAATCATTTAAATTTACAAGCATGATTAATAAACATATTTAAATGTCTGGTTTTATTTTTTTAATTTTGCTTTTTGGAATTTTTAAAGAATTAATTCTTTTTTGAAATAAATTTGTTTTGGCAATTTGATTTAATGCCAGAATTTATATAAATTTATATTATTTTTGTATCATACTTGTATTTAAAATTCAAGAAAAATCGCTCGCCTCATTTTTTCTTTTTTCGACATATATGAGGGAAAAAGGGGTCTGTCCCCTTTTTCCCTCAGTTTAGTATTTCTATATCCTTATCTCCTCTTCCAGATAGGTTTACAATAATGCTGTCATTATTTTTATAGTTTTTTGCAATTTTTATTGCATATGCTATTGCATGGCTACTTTCTAATGCTGGTATTATTCCTTCTAATCTACAAAGTAACTTAAATGTTTCTACTGCTTCTTTATCTGTAATGCTGTCGTACTTAACTCTCCCTATAGATTTCAAGTATGCGTGTTCTGGTCCAATTCCTGGATAATCCAAGCCTGCTGAAATTGAGTATGCCTCTTCTATATTTCCTTTATCATCTTGCATTATATATGTTTTCATACCATGTAAAATTCCAATTTTATTGTTATATATTGCAGATGCATGTTTTCCTGTCTCAATGCCTTTTCCTGCTCCCTCTATTCCAAATATTTGTACCTCTTCTTTTATAAAGTCTGTAAATAACCCTATACTATTGCTTCCTCCACCTATACACGCAACTATTGCTTTAGGTAATTTGCCTTCTTGTTCTAAAATTTGTTTTTTTGCTTCTTCCCCTATTATTTTTTGAAAATATTTTACCATTTCCGGATATGGGCTTGGACCTACTGCAGAACCTATTAAATAAAATACATCTTGATGTTTTAATAAATATTCAAAGGCTACATCTACTGCTTCTTTCAATGTTCCTTCACCTTTTGTTACTTCATATACTTCTGCTCCTAAAAGCTTCATTTTCTCTACATTTACTTTTTGTCTTTTTATATCTTCTTTTCCCATAAATATTGTACATTTAATATTAAACAGACTACACACTGTTGCAGTTGCAACTCCATGTTGACCTGCTCCCGTTTCTGCAATTATATGCGTTTTATTCATACGTTTTGCAAGTAAAGCTTGCCCCAACGAATTATTTATTTTGTGTGCTCCTGTATGATTTAAATCTTCTCTTTTTAGATATATCTTTGCTCCACCTGCATATTTGCTTAAATTTTCTGCGTAATATAGTGGTGTTGGTCTTCCAACATATTGTTTTAAATAGTATAAATATTCCTTTACGAACTTCTCATCATTTTTTGCTTTTGTAAATTCTCTTTCAATTTCATTTAACTTTTCTTTTAGCTCTTGTGGCACATATTGTCCACCAAACTCTCCATAATTCATAATCAATTCCTTCTTTCTTTAAAATAGTTTTATATAAAATTTGCCAATGCCAGTCAGCTTCCATATGTACCACCTCCCATAAACAACAAAAAGCACATGTACAAGTTTTTAATCACCCATACATGTGCCTGTATTTTACTAATATTCTAAAGCACGACAAATTTGTATGGGTGATTTTTATCCCATACATTCCACCAGTTATTTAATTTTGCATTTGTTAAATTACTCATGGCTTTGTCTCCTTTATAATATAATTATATGAAAATCTTTTTATATTGTCAATTATTTATACAAATTCATAATCTAATAATTCAATTTTGTTAGGAACAAATGAGGACAGACCCCTTTTGTTTATATTTTTTGTATATAACAAAATATCATTTTTTCGGGCAGACACATGGCCTGCCACAACATTTTTAGTTAAGCCCTACTGCGGAGTTTGCAATAAATTCTTTTTTGGGCGTATTCAATACGCCCCTACAAATCCCACTTCCCACATCACACCTCTCACATTCATTTTACAAATTCCAGTTTCACTTCTATAATCCTGTCTGAAATTTGTTCTGCAAAGCTTATATCGTGAGTTACTATTATTATTGCTTTGCCAATATTTGCAAGTTCTTTTATTGTTTTCGAAACTTGCATTACAAGTTTTGGATCTAATGCACTAGTTGGTTCATCAAAACATATTATTTTAGGATTTGTAGCAACCGCTCTTGCTATTGCTACTCGTTGTCTTTCTCCTCCTGATAACTCGTATGGATATGAATATCGCTTTTCTAATAAATTCATTTTTTTAAGTAATTCTTCTGCTTGTTTTGTTGCTTCTTCTTTTTCTATTTTTAGTACTGTTGTTAATGGTAATGTTATATTTTTAATCACAGAATACTGAGGAAATAAATTGTAGTCTTGAAACACTAATCCCACTTCTAAATTTGCTTCTTTTGATATTTTATCTTTTTTTCTTTTTAAACTTTTATTATTAATTAAGATTTCTCCACTATCTATTTTTTCCAAACCATTAATGCATCTTAATAAAGTTGACTTTCCAACTCCTGATGGCCCTATTATCGAAACTATTTCTCCTTCTTCAATATTTAGCGAAAAATTGCTTAATACCTTTCTTTCGTTAAAGCTCTTGTTTATATTTTTTATTTCTAATACTTTCATAATATTTACCTATAATACTCTAATTTCCTTTCTGTGTAATTAAAAATATAGGTTAAAATTACACTAATTAATAAATAGATTAATCCTGCAACAAGCAATGGAATTATAGAAAACTTATAATTAGCTTGTTTTTGAGCAAAAGCAAACAATTCTGTCACTCCAATTACTTGTGCTAGCGAAGTATCTCTTACCAAAGTTATTACTTCATTTGAAATTGATGGTAATATTCTTTTTATTGCTTGAGGAAGTATCACTATAAAAAATGTTTTTATTTTAGTAAAGCCTAATGTAAAAGCAACCTCCCATTGGCCTTTTGGAATGCTTTCTATTCCGCCTCTAAATATTTCTCCAAAATATGCTGCATAGTTTAATGTAAATGCAATAATTACTGCTATAAATCTGTTGTATGAAAATTTAAACAAATAATATGGTGCAAAGTATATACAGATTATTTGCAATAATAATGGGGTTCCTCTCATAAGCAATATATACAGCTTTATTATTTTTGAAATTATCTTGTTCTTAGAAATACTTAAAGCAGAAACTAATATTCCTAAAGGTATTGCAAATATTAGTGTTATAGCAAATATTCTTAAAGATACTTTTGTTCCATCCAATAATATTTTCATTAATTTAATAAAGTAATTTAAATCCATATTTACTCACCTTTAATTGTCGTAACATCTTTTCCAAACCACTTTTTAGATATTGCTTCTAATGTTCCGTCTTCTTTTATTTCTTTTAGAATCTCATTTACTCTATTGCATAATTCATTGTCTTGTTTTCTAAATCCTATTGCATATTGTTCTTCTTCTAAAGCTTGTTCTATTTGGTTATAGTTTTTATTATTTGTTGCTATATAATAATTAGCTAGCACTTCATCTACAAATACTGCATCAATTTGATTTGTTTCCAAATCCATAAAGGCTGTAATATTATCTGCATATGCAACTGTTTGGTTTAATGTTTTGTAAGTTTCTGACTCTTCCAATATTTGCTCCGCACTTGAACCAGATTGAACTCCTACTTTTTTGTTTTTTAAATCTTCTAAGGTCTTTAGATTACTGTCTTGTTTTGTAATGAATATCATCCTATTTTTCATGTACGAATCAGATAATAACATTGCTTGTTTTCTTTCTTCTGTTATAGACATCCCATTCCAAATGCAGTCTATGTTACCAGAATTTAATTCCTGTTCTTTTGCATTCCAAGATATTGGTTGTATTACTAATTCTACATTTAATCTTTTGCAAACTTCTTTTGCTACATCAATATCAAAGCCAACAATTTCATTGTTTTCGTTTCTGAATCCCATTGGTGGAAAGCTATCGTCAAGTCCTAATATAAATGTTCCTTTACTTGTTATTTTTTCTAATGAATTTTGTTTTGCATTTGTCTTTTTCATTTTAATCGCTGTAAGTACTCCAAGCATTGCAATTATTGTAATTGCTGTAATAAAAATAATTTTCTTTTTCATATTTTTTCCTCCTTATATTTTAAGAGAGTTTTGTTTTAAGCTGGCCAGCTTATTTTAACAACAAAAAAACCTTATGGCACTTCTACCATAAGGTTTAAATCTTAGGCACAAGCACCAAAAGCCTGTGCCATATATATGACACAAGCTAATTTTTATGATGCTCGTTTCTAAATATTATTTTTGTTTCCATAATATACCTCTCTAATTAAAATATATGATAGCATATATTTTTTTGTCCTGTCAATAGTTTTTTTACAATTTAATCCAATACACCTGTGCTATTTTTCCATTTTCTGTTTTTACTTCTCTTTCTAATGCTCCCCCTGCGTTTAAAATTGTTCTTCTTGATGCTTCGTTTTCTTTATAGCAACCAAGCATTACTTTTTCTAAGTTAAGTTCTTCTTTACAATATTTTAAAGCTTGTTCAAGCATTTGCGTTGCATATCCTTTTCTTCTTTCTGTTGGTCTTATTCCATATCCAATATTTCCTCCATAATTTCTTAAGAAATCATTTGCTAATTCATGTCTAATATTAATCATTCCAACAATTTTATTATCTCTTTCTCTCACTCCAAAGAATTGAGTTGTAACAGCATAATTATCTTGTACTGTTTCTTTTTTTGAATTGCTTTTTAATAATTCAAGCCATTCATCATATTTATCTATTTTATCCCATTTTGAGCACGCGTGTATTATGTTTTCTCCATCATCAAAATGCTCTTTTCTGTACTCTATTGCTTGATTTTCATATTCTTTTGTTGGTTTTACTAATTTTATTTTATCTTCTAACCTATATTCCAACCCTACTTCCTCCAAATCTATGTTGTGTACTTTCGCTTTTCTTTCTGAAATAATTTTTCCACCCATTTTTTTATAAAATTCTATAGATGGCTCATTTTCTTTTAAGCACCAAATAATTAAATCTGTTGTATTGTGCTCTATAAAGTAAGCTTTTGCATAGTTGAACAATTTGCTTCCTATTCCATTTCTTTTAAGTTTTGGCTCTACATACAAAACATGTATTTCTGCATTGTGATTTATATCATTTTGATCAGCTACTTTTCCAAATCTAATAACTCCTAAAATTTTATTTTCTTTCTCATATACATATATGTCATTGCTTTCATTTTGGGAAAAAATGCTTTTCTTCCATCCTTTACTCATTTCATCTTCTTTCATACTGTCTAAAAATTCTTGGTTTATAAGTCCTTTATATGCTGTTTGCCACCCTCTTATAATAAGTTTTGCTATGTTATTTGAATCTTCTATTTTTGCTTTTCTAATCATAATTCTCACCCACATCTAAGTAGTATACTTTAGAATCAAATTTTTGGCTTTTATCAAATTTTTCACAAACTTCATCCTTTACATATTTGAATCCAGCTTTTCTCATTACTGCGCCAGATGCAGGATTGAGTACTGCATGTGCACATCTAAATTTATGTATTTTTTCTTCAGTTGCTAAATATTTAAGTACTTCTTTTACAGCTTCTGTTGTGTATCCATTATTCCAATGTTCTTTTGCTATATTATAGCCTATTTCATATCTGCCATCTTCACTTGGAAATGCTCCCATAGCTCCTATTAGCTCATTGCTATCCTTTATAACTATTCCCCAATTAAAGCAGGCTTCTGTTTTACGTCTTTTTTCTTCTAAAAGTATGTATTCTTTTGTTTCCTCTACATTTTTGTGAGTAGACCACCTTACATATTTTGATACTTCATCATCACTGGTCCAATTTTTAAATGCTTCTTCTGCATCGTTTACTGTTAATGGTCTTAATATTAACCTTTCTGTTTCTAATGTTTTTTCTTCTTTCATACTATCACCCCTATACAAAAAAGCCTTATGTAGAAATCTTTAAGACTCCTCCATAAGACTTTAATCTTACTTCTGTGTAAGTAACTTTTGTTACTCTATACCGCTCGCTTTTGCTAGGTATACTCCTAAAACTTATTAGTAGTTTACCATATTTTTACACTAATTGTCAATACTAAAATGTTGTCAGAATTCTCTATCCCCTTTGGCCCTAATCTGTTATCATATATCCTACTCCACGGATGGTTTTTATATATTTATCATACCCATATTGTTTTAATGTTTTTCTTAATCCACTTGCATATACTTCTACTACGTTTGTAGTTGTAAATGAATCAAATCCCCATATTTTATCAAATATCTGCTCTTTTGTTATTATTGTTCCTTTTGAATTTATAAGGTATTCTAATATATCAAATTGTTTTCCTTGTAGTGTGATTTCTTTATCTTTTATAAATGCTCTCCTACTTTTTATATTTAGTTTTAAATCTTTAAACTCTATTTCATCTTGCTTATATGCTCCATTTGTTCTTCTAATTATTGCTTCTAGTCTTGCTAGTAATTCTTCTCTCTCAAATGGCTTTACTAGGTAGTCATCTGCTCCATAATTAAATCCTTTTAGTTTGTCATTTAATGTGTCTTTTGCTGTTAATATTAAAACTGGTGTTAATACTTTGTTTTCTCTAAGTTTTAATAACACATCATATCCTGACATTTCTGGCAACATAAGATCTAATATTATTGCATCATATATATTTTCTTTTGCCATCATATATGCTTCATAACCATCATACGCTTGTTCTGTATCAAATTTTTTGCATATACATTGTTTTATTGTGTCTGATAAAGTTCTTTCATCTTCTACAATTAGCACTTTCATATTCTTACCTCTCTTGCATATTATATCACATTTTTATAATTAAAAAAATTTGTAGGAGAAAAGATTATAAATGGGGATGGAAATAATCTTTTCTTTTCCTACTTCTGGGGTGATATTAATTTAGTCTTTCCTTTGTTGATATTTGTATTATATTTTTTTAATATTAAATTAATATTAAAAAATAGAAAGATTTAATCTTTCTATTTGCAATTTACTAACTTGTCTCCTTTATATTCTACCTTCATTGTAAAGAATTCTTTTTGTTTCTGCATTTTTTTAAGAAAGAATTTATCGCCTTCCCATGTTGGTAAATCTAATATCTTATTTTTATCAATCCATTGTAAAGTACCTTCATTACATTCTTTAAGCTCTCCTTCAAATTCAGTTGCTGTAAATATATACATATGCTCTGTTTCCCATTTATCTGAAACAAATGTTACCATACATCTTAACTTGTATTTTGTCAGTGTCAACCCTGTTTCTTCCTTTACTTCTCTAATTAGGCATTCTTCTGGAGATTCTTTTTCTTCAAATTTTCCACCTACTCCAATCCATTTACCTTCATTTAAATCATTTTCTTTTTTGTTTCTATATAGCATTAAGTACTTATCATTTTTTTCAATATAACATAGTGTTGTAAATTTCATAATAATCACCATATATAACGTAACATAAAATAAAAAATTTTACAATAATTTAAAAACAAAAAAGCCAACTAAATAGTTGACTTTATTTGGTGCCAACGACGTAGACATATACAACTCGCTGGCTCTCTTGACGATTGATACAAATATCAATCAATTTATACATAGATTACCAGATTGTTTAACAAAAATCAAGATATCTACAAAAATAAATTAAAAAAACAAAGGAGCCAGCCGAAGCTGACCCCAGTGTTCCAAGATATGCAATGCTTATCTTGGAAAATAAACTAACTTACTTGGTGATGGACTCCCAACGTGCTTTCAGAACACAATCTTGAATCTGCTCACCATTCGAGAACGGAACAAACAGACCAGATTCGGTGTATCCAGCAGCACGCAACTCGTTCAAAATCTTGTACCCTTTTGCAACGTAAGTCTTGCCATTTCGGTAAACAAATACCACGCGACCATTATTGCTGCAAAAATGTCCGAGGTTATCACAACGACAGTCCAAACAGCTCTGATTCATAATAGGGTAGTACGTATCCTCAAAATAGAGGTGCTTTACCCTGACACCGTTTTCAGGCATCTCAAAGCAATTGGCAAGAGTTTCTTCGCTGATAGTGCCAATGTGACGTTCGTCACAATATGCTTCACAGTCAGAAACAAAGTCTTCTTTATAGGACTGACGAGCTTTTTCACGGAGAGCATTCCACTTGAACTGTTCAGCTTTAGGATAATCCCCATTACTAAACGGAACGTAGAAATACTTCTCACAGAAACCTGCGGAACGAAGGGAACGCATAGTGATACGAGTGTACGGAGTAACGAAGACCTCGTTATCGGAAACAAAGCAGACCGTTGAGTTATTCGTTGCATAGCAACCATTGAACTTCGGTGCCAGTTCCGAAATGTTGAGAGCTTCCTCCTGCGCGAACTGCGGGAAAACGGCAATCATGCCAGAATAAACCCGAACAGCTCCTTCCTTCAAAGAATCCATTGCGATGATGTTGTTGTTAGCCATTTTTTTATCCTCCTTAATAATTATTGTTGTCGATCATCATGAAGCTTTTGCTAACATGGAGATCTAAAAAATGGTTATATATATTATAGCATATTTACATAAAAAAATCAAAAGTTATATCAACAGTCGCACTTGCTCCAACTCAGTTCATTGCTCGGAAGCATCCTTTTTAAGTCTCTTTTCTAAGTATACAAAAAGAGATTAGCCATGCTAATCTCTTCTCTGGTGCGGATGAAGGGACTTGAACCCCCACGTCATTGACACTGGTTCCTAAGAGCAATAATAGTTTATTTTACTATATTATTGCTTATTTTTAAGCAATTATTATTATTTAAAACAGGCTTGAAATCAAGCTTCTTTAATCACTCTTATTTTTACTTATTAAAGAATATTTATGGCGTTGCATTAAAAATTGCATTAAAATACTCAAATTCATGTTTGCTTAAATAATCACTCTTTTTATTTAATATTTCCTTTATTTTTTGATAATCTTTTTCTCTTATGAATCCGTTTTCTTCTACAATTAATTTTTCCATTTTATTTTTCTCCTTATCAGAGAAACGCGTTTCTTAATCTAGTTAAATTATACTAATGATATAAATAATCTAAAAGAAGAAATGTATCGTAGAATTGATGAATATGGACTAGACAGTAAAGAAGCTCTTGAAGTTTCACAAGTTATAGATTTGTTGATTAATATAAAAATGAAAAGAGACCAGCTATTATCTCAACTGATCTCTACCTACATGCCCCCCAAAAATCTTTAATTCTATAAAGATTGTTACTTAGTAGGTCGGCACCCCTACATCTCATTACAGAACCATATAGGTCGTGATAGCTACCTTTCTATCCTTAAGTAACAATATTATTATAGCACAATTTACATTTATTTGCAATGATAAAAAAACGATAAATTTAGCCAAAAATCGACGTTTCAAAATCGTTTCTAAGGCGTTTATATTTTTAAGGAATATACTTATATGCCTTGATTTTAGGCATTTTTGCATATTTTTTATTTATAAACATTTTCCGAAACAAATCCATATCTACCTGTTGCAGGAACATATATTTTGTTAATATTTCCATAGTCTGCTATAACTTTTACTCTTGTTTTTGGTAAGTAGTAATACTTTGTGCCAGTTAGGTTAGAATTAGAATATATTATAGTGTTACTCTTAAATTTCTTGTATTGCCCTGTTAGATTTACTCCTGATGCTATTGTTGTTCCATATGCCGAATTATCTACATAAGCATATCTTCCAGTAGCTGGTACATATATTCTATCTACTGTACTTGACACATTCTGTAATATCTTAACTTTTGTGTTTTTTAAATATGTATATCTTGTGCCAGTTAAATTACTCTTTGAATACAATGTAGTTGTTGCTTTTAGTTTTTTGAATTGTCCTACTGTATTTGGAACTTGTACATTACTATCTGTTAAGTAATCACTAGATACCCACTCATTTGTTCCGATATTACTCCAATTTGAGCTCTCTTTATATACTGTTACTTTGTCTCCATTGTATTTTCTACCTACTATGCTGTAATTTGTACTAGGTCCACTTCTTACATTTAATGAAGTATTTACTTTTACATATCTATTGTAAGTTGCTGTTGTTACATCTGTACTATTCACTTCTGTACGGTTCTGTACACTTCTGTCATTTTTAAAAGCGAAGAAACCTGAATAATTTGCATATGCTCTAAATGTTTCTTTTTCTACATATACTGTATTGCCTTCAACTGTTGCTTTTCCTCTACGAGTACTTAAGTTGAATTTTCCACTATATAGGTATGGGTCATATATCTTTAGTCTATCGCCACTATCGCATTGTCCACTTCCGTTAGTATCCTCATATCCATATATTAGTATAAAATGTCCTCCAGTTGTAAATAAACCATTTCCACAAGCACTTATTACCATGTAATTTTCTTCTAGCAAATCGCATACATCGTTTAGTTTGTATATTTCTTTATATCCTATATCAAACACATCTGCTGTCCATCTAAATGCACTCCAATATGTTCCGTTGTTAGCACTTCTAAATCCATATTGCACATATAAATCAGCCATTGTTGTTGGTAATATTGTTCCTTTTATTGAACTAACTACCATAGCAGAACATGTTGGTCCACATGCACTTGAGCCCATTGTTTGACTTGAGTTACCTGTACTTGTATATAGCTTATTCTTCCATCTACTATCTATTTGGCTATAATATGTAAGCCCTGTATATTGTCCTAGTTGAACATTTGGCAATTCACTAGAGCCATTGTAGGCTATCTCTCCTTGTAGTTCAAAACCTTCATCTTCTACTTCTTGCTCTTCTAGTGCTTTTTCATCTTCTACATAAGCTTCTGGTATTTCTTTTGTAGACTGATTTTCTTCTATTATACTTACTACTGTTTCTACTCCTTCGCTGATTTCCTTTATATCGTCATCAGTATACTTTATACCAAAAAGCATTCCTGCAATTGCTAATACTACTGTTACAACTGCTGTAATTATTAGTTTCTTGTTTTCCATTATATTTTACCTTCCTTTGATTCTAATTCTAATATTGATAGTCTTGTTTCATGGTCATTTAATTGTTCGTGAATTTTGTTTCTATCTTTCTGGCTAAACTTCATTTGTTCTGTTAATATCTCAATAGTTGTATTTAATTTTGTTATTGTACTGTTTAGCTTAATTATTACTGTAAAAATAGGTATCATTGATACTATGAAGGCTATTACTGTTGTTACTGTATTATCCAACTCTTCTCACCTCCTAAACTTAAGCTACTTTTTATCTATTTATATGTCATGTATCCTTCGAGAATTAAAATTACAGAAGGGCAATAAGCTGTTCTTGCTACTTTTTCTGCCTTTGTCCACGATGGATTACAAGCCTCTGATGGTTCTATCATTATTTGATATACACCTTCTTTTGTTTTTCCATTTGTTTGAAATATTGTCTTAATATCACTTGTTTCAAACGATTCGGTGTCATGCTTTGTATCACTTGGTGCTGTTGCTGTCCATCCATCAATCCCTAAGGCTCCAGTTATTTCTTCATAAGTATAATTGCTTGGCATTGAAAATCCACTGTCTACATCTTCTGTAACTAAACTATTATTTAGATTTTTTGCTTTATACAATTTCAATTTACGTACATAGCCCCAGGTTGCAGATATATCTAACCCACTCCATTTAACAGGAGTATGATAACCTACCACTTTTGCACTAGTTATCTCGAAACCTTTTGGAATTGATATATTAATAAATAACTTTTGTTTCATATCAGCATAAGAACTATAATCTGCATAATATCCTAATATATTTGCAGTATTTCCCGCTTCTCGTGGTTTAGCTTCTTGTATATACGTTGTCATTAATCCGTTTTCGCCAATAATCTTAGCTCCATTAAACAAATTAACATTCCCATATTCATCTACTTTGAAATTCTTTGTATCAAGGATTCCTTTAGTTAGATTAATGTTCATACCCTTTTGATTCTGTACATAATTGTTAGACGATATATTTCCAGTCTTAATATGTTCTCCAGCAATCGTAGTAGAACTAGTTGGATCTGCTAAATCTGCAAATTTTGCAAAGCCTTTTGTTATAGTAACTACTTGCCCTGCCAAGACAGTAGTTTCTGTTCCTCCCAACTCATCAACTATCGCATTTGCTACAGTGTTATCTGTATATTTTAAATTATTTATAAAGTCTTGTTCTTGATAAGGTTGCCCCTCTTTCTTACTTATTTGACATATATATATTTCATTGTCTTTTATCCATAAATCTCCATTATCATAAGGCGGTGTTGGCTGTACTACAAATATTCTTCTCTTTCCATCTGCTGTATCTTGTGCTGCATTTGCTATTGCTAACGCTTCTGTTACATCATTATCAACGATTTTTGTCCAAAAATATAATTCTTCTTGCTTAGCAAATCTATAGCAATATCCTGTCAAATTATCATAATACAAATCTCCTAAATGAATATTATACTCACTTTCTTGCCAAGTATTTACAGGATAATTATCAAGCGTTGGAATGCCATCTTTAAACCATGTAGTTATGTTTCCATCTATTTGTTCTTGCAATTTATTCATACCCTTAGTAGTAGCAGTAATAAAATTATTTAATTCATTATCAATTTTTATCAAAGCTCTTAATTGTGTTTCAACATTTTTCTTTAAACCAAGCATAGAAGCAAAATCATATTTTCTTTCTAAGTCTTGTGGTGTTCTTGCTCCGTTACAATCTTGTTTATTCGTAAACTTCTACCTCCCTTCTTAAATAAAAAAGTAAGGTTACCTACCAAGTAACCCTACCATCCTTATAAACTGTAAATCCTTGCAATTTTTCAAATACTTTTTGCATTTCTTCTTGTGAATAATCTAAAGTTTTTACATAATTATATAATTTTGTCCTTTCTGCATTATTTAGTTTGTATTGCGTTCCTAGTAACAACAGTTTTTGCTCATAACTTATATTCATACTGTTTACATATTTATACGTTTTTCTTTTTGCACTTCCTGCTACAGTTTTTCCACTTGTTGTTCCATTATCTTTTTTCTCAGATTTAAAGTCTTGTTGTAAATATTTCATATATTCATCTATGTCTATACCACTTTTCTTTAATAACGGATACGTAGTATTTGTTGAAGAAAGAATATAGTTTTCATATATTGCAGTTTTTTCTTTCGATGAATAATTTGAATTTAGAAGTATTTCTAGCTTATCCTTATCTTTCAAGCTTTGAGTCTTAGTAAGTTTTCCACTTTCTCTTTTGCTCTGTGTTTCTTTATAAACCTTTTGTTTATAATCTGCATAAGTATCTACGGAAAGTCCTCCTTTTAATTCATCATCATCAAGTTTTTGCCATTCGCCTTTTCCATCTTTATAATAGTTTTCTCCTCCTACTTTATATGAATTTTTAGTTTTAATTCCAGTATTATAGTTGCTTAATCCTTTTTCTGCTAATGTATTGATTTTTTCTTGAATTTCTCTAACTTTTGCTGTTTTTTCTTTATTAGAAATATTACTCATTTGTATTTTTCTTTTTTCTTTATATAGGTCCCCCATTTCTTTTGAAACACTATTCAAGTATTTTAATTGTAATTGATCCTCGTCTGTTGCAAAAGAATCATTTGCAATTTGTGTTTGTTTTTCTAATGTTTCATAGAATTTTCCTACATTTTTATTCTTCAACACACTATCGGTTGTGAACTTATCTACTATAACGTTCTTCTTAGCTTGTGGAGTTATTTCAGGTAAAAGTACATCTCCTATTCCTCCACTATATTGATCTATCAAATAATTTATCTTTTTAGGGCTCACATTAAGTTTTGCTCCTAACCATTTACTTAAATTATCTGTTGTTTCATCATATTGGTTTTTAGGTAGTTCTTTTTGTAATCTACTTGATACTAAGTCTCCACCATACCATGTCTTATTGTTTTTTACAGCTATTACTGGTGCTAATATATTGTCTTCTAAAGGATTGTTTGGTGCAATTTGATTAACTACAGTATCTTTAAAGTCCTTCCATGAGTCTTTTTCTCCTTCTGCAGTTTCTAATGTTCTTCTTGCTGCAGATCCAAATATACTTAAAACTCTTCCTTTTGGAATCCTTATAAACTTTCCATCTCCATATTTGAACAAATAGTATAAATCTTTTGTACTTTCTGGTAATTTTTCATAATCGTCATCGTCATCTAATAGCATGTGGTTCAATACTGCTGGTGCAACTCCCATTACTGTTGCTTTTACTAGCAGATTAGCATATCCTTTTGCTCCATTTTTTCCAGAAAAGTTTCTAAACTGTTTGTCTAAACCTTGTATAGAAGCATTCAGGAAATTTGCTCCGTTTCTGTTTATCGCTTTAGTTATATCTCCACCTCTTTTAAAGTTCGTTGTTATTTCTGCTGCATTATATAATGCTTCGTTTAGACTTTTCCCATCCTCTAATGTAGAAATAAACTCAGAAAGTCTTGGCAATTGTTCTACCACCTCATTTGCATTCCTTATTTTTTCTACAAATTTATTTCCTTTCTTTTTTACTCCTGTATCATATTCGAAGTATGTGTTGCTCATTCCTCCATTAGCCATGTATGATTCATAATACTTTCCTTTTGTAACTATTTCATTAAGTGCTTTCCCATAATTTTTAAGGAATTTTTTAGAATATTTAGAATTGAAAGCTCCATCCTGAATATCTTTAAAAAAGTTCGTTGCTATAAATACAGGGTTGTCTGATGTTAGCAGACTTCTGTGTAGATTAGTAACTTTTTGCAATGCTTTTACAGGAAGTGTTGATTCAAGTTTGCTCCTTTCACTTGGTCTTAAAGATTCATATAGTTTATCATTTATCTTTAATTTTTGTAGTTTTCCATCCTCAAAATATGTATAATATTTATTTCCTTTTTGATCTGTATCTACTAATGTGTCTAATTCGAACAATAACGATGGGGCTACCTCTACGTCTATATTCTCATCTACTTTTGCATTTACTAAAGTTTTAGCTAATTCTTGCCCTAGTTTATTTTGATTTATAAGTCTTTTTATTCTAATAGCTTGTTCTGCAAGTCCATCTTTTAGTGGCTGAATGTCTGTACTTCCACCTTTTAATCTTTTTAATGGTCCTGCTGCTCCTGTTTTCTCATTATCTCCAACATAAGAATTGCCATCGAAATTTCTTGAAATTGGTATATAGTTAGGGTACATTGTTTCTATATAATCAATAGTATCTTGTGTTATCATTCCAGCATCTTTTAAATTCAATAAATTATTATGATTAAATTCTTTTATTTCTTTTGCATATTTTTTAAATTCTGGATGCTTTCGTTCTAGTTCTAATGCTATTGCAGAAGATTCTGTAGGTCCTATATCTCTTCCTATAATATATTTTCCTCTTTCACTTGTATTTGCATTATGCATATTGACTAAATAATCGCTAAATTCTTTAGTTAGGTTGGCTTCTTCTATTGGCTTCCATATATCATTGATAGATTTACCTATTTTCTTTCCATTATTATCTGTTTGTGCAACACCAATAACATATTGTCCTTCTGCAAAAGAATTTAAATTTCTATCATATATAAATTTAAGTTCTGGATTTTTTGCATCTTCTGATAGTTTATCTATATAGTGTCCTTTATTTACAAATTTTTGTGCTAAAATATCTAAACTGTCTCCAAATTTATATTTATCACTAGCATATTTTTCTAGTATTTTAGCCTTTTCTTTTTTAGTTAGTACTTCTGTTTTACCTTCTTTTTCGTATATTTTATTTAATACAGAAAGATCGTCATCTGTTAAATTATAATTATTTTGAATATTTTCATTTTTTACAGGTGCTAGTTTTACATCTTTTATTGCTTCTCCTCTTCCAGTATTTTTATAGTTATTGTTTAGATATTCTTGCCATGCATTATTTTCAGATTCTTGCATAGAATATTTAGTAGTATTGACATCATCTTTAATTGGTGCTATACTATTTTTAATAGAATCCGTACTACTAAATTTATTCGTTGAAACAGACGATACTGACGTAGTATGGATTTTATTAATTTCATAGAAATGCTTTTCTCCGTTTTTGTCTACTCCTATATTTATTGTTCCTTCAAAGTTCTTTCCATCTAATTCAAAGTTGAACTTATAATACTCCCAGCTTGGAAATTTGCTTGTAGCTTTTGTAGGTGCAGCCATGCTATCTTTTTGTGCAATTTTTAGGACATTTTTTAGTTCAGGAGTTAGTTTCATTTTTTCATTAAAATAATACTGTGTTTTTCCTGGGTTTGTGTATTTGCTCGCACTTTTTCCATCTATAATAGTTTTATCATTGCCTGACAAAGTTGTTTTTCCCATTAAGTAATCTTGTATATACATTTTAGCTATTTTATTATAATCTTTTGGATCTATCCCTTTGAAAATATCCTGATCTGTATTAACTTTTACATATTTGTTTCCATCTACTGTTGTTTGTATACTAAATCTAGAAGTTTGATTATTTGTATTTTGATATTCTTGTTTAAATGCATTTTCAAATTTATTTTTTACATCTGCCCAATATATTTTTTCACTTTTATATCCTAGCTTTCCGTTTAGTTTATTAAGCTTATCTACTACCCAGTCATATATTTTTTGCCCTAATGTTCTGTTTTGCATTGTAAGATTATTTATAAAATCCTGATCTCCTAGCTTGTTTCCTAAAATATCTGCTACCGCTTCATTGTCTACTAGCTCGTTAAAATCAGCACTGTTTTTATCATACATTTTTGAATATGTTTCTGCTAATGATTTTCTTGCTTCTTCAAATCCATTTTTAGTTTTATCATATTTTAAAATAATATCTTTTATTTGATTGTATTGTTCTGTGCCTTCTATATCATGTGTTAATTCGTGTATTGCTATATTTTGTAAAGTTTTATTAGTATCTGCATTCGGATTTATTATTACTTCTCTTGTTACATTACCATTTTCATCTGTTTTAATTCTCCATAATGCGTTTTGGTTAGTATTTGTAAATGCATTAGAATCATAGCTAGCTTTTATTCCTCTTTCATTTGTTATTCTTGCTATACTTCTTACAGTTTCGTTATTTGTGTCTATATTATTCTTTTTTGCAGACTCCAAATAATCTAAATCTTTTATTGGAGCAATTTTATTATCTGTATCTGTTTTTGAAACTAAATCTGCAAGCTCGCCTTCTTTAAAAGTTCCTGTTTTTTTAGCTCTTTCCAATATGTCTTTTATTGTTTTCTTATCTTTAGTACTCATATCAGAAAGTTCTACATCATCTATACTTCCCCCACCTAAGCCTACTAAATTTAATGCTATTGTTGTTAATCCAGTCATTTTAGCGGTTTCTGTAGCTTCTTCCCAACGTTGTTTTAAATCTGGCATATCCTTGTTATTTATTACTTTATCTATTACATAACCTGCTTCATTTTCTAATTGTTCTTCTCCCATCTCGCCTAGTATTTGATAGCCTTTATATAATAAATTCTGTCCTATTTTGCCCTTAACATTTCCTTTTATTGCTCTACCTATAGCATTATCTAATCCACCTTTGGCAATTAGATTACCACCAGTTATTTTTTCTGTTAATGCAGAAGCCGTGCCTTTTAGCACACCTGTTCTTACGGCTTTATCTATATTGTTTCTATCACTGTTTAGCGTTTCCATTGCTGAGCCACCTGCATTTTGTACTGCACTTGCATATATTCCTGAACCAGGAGCAATTATATTAGATATCATAGCAGGAATCATTTCACCTATCGAGCTACTAACCCCTGCTGCTGTTTTTACTTTACTGTTTTCTATTTGAGATACTGTTTTACTATGCATTGCTGTTCTATCATCTAGATCTTCTGCTTTATCTAGTAATTTATTCTTTGCTCTATTTGCAAAGCTAGGCATGTCCTTTAATCTATTTGCTGTAGCATTTGGTTTATCTTTCAATATTTCGTCTTGCATCCAATTAATTTTTTTATCTTGTTCATCAAAAGTTCTTGCTCCAAGAATATTGAGTGCATTTATACTTTTTGCAACTCCAGATTTTATTCCTTCTGGAATACCATTTAAAATTGCACCAATTGCACTAGCTTTATTACCATTTTTTAAGTCTTGATTTATTTCTGTAGCTTTTTGCTGTGCCTTTACATCAGAGCGTGTAACTTTTTGTGTCTCTCCTATTTGAGAATTTGATTTTATTGCTTCATTACTAACTGGTGCTATGTTTTTTAGTTTATCTGTTACAGTTTGAACTTTATTTGTTTGAGTTGTTGGTCCATACGTGCTTACATTTTCTATCTGTTTTTTTACTTGTTGCTCTTTTTCTAGTTTTTGTTGTTCTGCTATTCTTTTTTGCTCTTCTTCTTTCTCTTTTTTCCTCTTTTTTAGTGTTTCATAATAGCTTCCATTTATAATAGAATCTGCTATTGATGTCTTCTTTGAAGAATACTTTATTCCTACTGTATTATTGTTGCCGTATGTTCCTTTTATAATAGAATCTGCTATTGACATATTTTCTCTCCTATATTCCAAATTTACTGCATAATATTTTTACGTCGTTTTCATTAATTCTTCCATCTTTATAAGCAATACTAATAGTGTTTGCTATATTAATTGAATTTGCTAATGTTTTTGATGCGACTGCTTTTGCTCTTCCTACTACTCCTGATCCCTTTGCATTTTTCATTGAATTAAACTTATCATATATTGTTTTGGCATTTTCACTTAAGCTTCCATTGCCTAACTCCACTGAATCCCCAGAGCCTACTGAATATGTTCCTGCACTTTTTGCTGATCTTCTTTCTTGGGCCAATGCTAATTGATAATCTCTTTCTGCTTGTTTTTCTTTTAATAAATATTCTTTCTTCCACTGTTCTCTTTGTTGCCTATTTTGTTCTTTCTGTTCATTAAATTCTTGTAACCAACGATTTGCCTCTTCTACAGCTTTATCTATATCTCTTTGCATATCTATTTCCCTGTTTATTTGTGCTAATACATTTTGATATCTGTTGTAATATGTTTCATCTATTTGTTGTAGTTCTGATTGTTTTTGTTGTATTAATGTATTTTTATATTGGAAACCTTGCAGACCTAATTCTAACTGCTTCTGTAATGAGTTATATGCTATTTCTGCTAATGCACTGTTGTTAGCTAATTGAGCATCTTTTATTGAATTATCATAGTTTAGGACTGCATTATTATAGCTCTCTTTTGCACTTGCATATCTATTTTGATATGTGTTCCACATGCTAACTCTTGAGCTTTCACTATATCCACTATTAGTTAGCCCGTTAGCAGCCATTTTTTCTGCATCTACACTAAATGGATCTACTTGTTTCTTATAGTCTACATAGCTTGCTCTTTGTTCTTTTTCATAGTCCTTTCTAGCTTTGTCTTTCTGTTGCTCTATTTTTTCAATTGCAAGATCGTTTTGCTTTTGTTGAATTTCAGACTGTTTATCAGCCCATTCTTTTGAAGCATTAATTTGATCTTGATAAAATCTGTCCGAATTATTTATCATGTCATCGTAAGTATTAGTTGCCTCATTAATTCTTTGATTTTTTTCGTTCTCTACGTTTTTAAATCTTTCGTCTTCATAATTAACAGCATATTTATCTGCCATAATTTCCTCCTATCTTTTTATGTAGCTTCCTATGTAGCTTTCTAATGTACAAGAAAAAAGCTCAAACGATTTGTTTGAACTAAATTTTAATTGTATACTTTTCCATTTCTTTTTCTTGATTCTATTTACTGCATATCCTGTTGCATTTTTATGTGTAGCAATTTTCTCAAACTGTTCCTTATTAGTTTTACAAAAGACATCTATTTCTTCGCCTATAACATCTGCTACACAGCCTCTTTTATTTGTAGTTTTTTGCATTTGTGGATACTTAAACTCATCTTCACAAGTTGTCCAATAAGATGATGGTTTTGACAATAATATAATGTCTTTTATTTCTTCTGTTGCCTTATACTGTATTGTAATAGGTTCTTTTGCTAGATATGCTTTTAAATCTGCAACTGTTTTTACTTTTGGAATTTTTATATTAATATTTGTATCTATTAAAATTCCATAATTTTCTCCTGACAAATCTTTTGAAAATTCATCTGTTATTGTACAGAATATATTTGTTTCGTTATCAGCCATGTTTTTCGGTTTGGTAGTGTAAAATACGTTAGAGTGTGTTGCATTCACATTCCATTCTTCTGTACCATTTAAAACTAATTTATCTACTCTTTTCATTACTTTTGCTATATTTTTATTAGTATCTATATATAATCTATCTGTGATATCGTTTCTAACTGATTTAAGCTCTTCTTCTAAGAATACAAAATATCTTTTATTGTTTATAATTGTTTGATACTCTCCTGATGAAATTTTATTTTCTATATCGCTCTTATTCTTTATACTAGGCTTTTTATATATGTAGTTATATTTGATGTCTATTTCTGATGTGCTTTCTATATGGTTTACTCCGTCATATAGTTTCATACTTTCTATCTTATTCCAAGCCTCTTGCTGTTCTGCTGTGTATGGGACTGTTTCTGGTTCTGCTAGTTCGTATTCTACTGTGACATGGTTTTGTGCTAACCATGTTTTTAATTGTGTTTCATTTACTATGTTTGTATCTGGTGTCATCGTTATAAGTATTCCAGAAGAATGTATAAAGAAACATGGTTCTTGCGTAAGATTCGCATTTCCTACTGTACCCATATAATCTCTTTTTAGATAATTACACAATCCCACCGTATCTTGTCCTTTGTAACTTGGATTATATGACGATGGTACAACAGTAAAACGTTTATTGTTTCCATAGGTAGTTATATAAACAGTTTCATTTCCTGTGAATGTATATTGTTTCCTTGTATGATGTATTCCATCATCTGCTAGATAACTTCCTTCCATTAGCTTTTCTTCTCCTAATGGGAAGGTTACTACTTGGGATTTGTAGGGTTCGTAATCGGTTGCAGTTGAACCTTCTTCTAATTGCATTGTTTCAAGTGATGTAGAATTTATTATTGTTAATCTAATATATTTGGCTTTAGCTGGAGATACTTTTGTTCCATATCCAGTTATTCCACTTATATAAGCTTTATTTTCATCATACCAAGCACCCCAGTTGCCTGATGTTTGAATTGTTATGTAATAATTTGTATTTGGCTTTATTTCTATATAATCACTCGCATATCTAGTAGTTGATGATAATAAATTTCCATTTGCATCATTTATATATCCTAAAACAGCTACGCTTTTATCAAACCTATTCTTCCCTTCAACTTTAAACTCTAATGAGTTGTATGGAACGTATGGGGTTGCTACTGTGCCTTCTTCTAACTGAATATTAGTAAAATCAACTTCTGCTTCAGTGCCAGAACCACAATAAAAATATATATCAATATGTGTATTTTCTTCACTATTAAAGCTTCCTCCAGTTCCTGTTGTAAATTCTTTAATTATTGTATCAGTTCCTGCTTTATAAATTCTTACTAACTTTCTAGTACCTATTATATTTTTAGTAATATACTGTAAATAATAATTTGTATTTTCTTTTAAAGAAATATCTTTTTTTACAACATACCAATTACCTATTGCTTTAAACCCATCATTTATTATGGTTTTTGTTGTTTGATAACCATCTACTATTTCTTTATAATTAAACAAATTCTTTCCTTCAACATTTTCTATTGGACTTGGGTAGTCTGGAGAAGGTGATGTTCCGTACAACTCAAAGTTAGGAAAATTATCTGCTGTATATGTTCCTTCTACTATCATTAAATCTTTTACTTCTATTTCTCCAATTCCTTTATGTGTAGTAGAACCATCATTATTTCCGTTAAATGCATACCCCAACATACTCCATCCATCTAAATCATCTGGTGTTGTAAAAGTTTTAACTGAAATTTGCTCTGTATCTAATGTTTTATCTATTGCACTTAATTGTCTTGGTGCAACACCATCTTTATTTAGTATTAAGACAAGATTATGATTTGATGTAGATGTGTATGAAGGTCTACCTTTTACTTTAGCTTTTGAATAACATGTATAAGTCGTAGATGGTTTTAACATTTGAATTAAGTTTATATTATTTATAATTGGAGTAGCCCATGCATTTACGAGATTAAATCCTGTATCATTAAGCACTACTATATTACCAGTATTTACTTTTGCTAAATCGAACTTATTCTTCCCACTTCTTGTAGCTTGAGTTGTTGAGCCTTTTACTTTTATTTCTAATCCTTTATTGTTTTCTCCATCTTCTATTAGTATTTCTTTTCCTGTTACTGTTTTATAACTTTCTGCTCCTGTTTCTTGTTTAGTTACTCCATCTATAAAATATCTTTCTTCTTCATCTTTTTCCATTGATATTTCTTTATTGTTTTCAGAAGCTTTACCTATTTTAAATATTCCTTGTTTACTTCCTAGCCAAAGTTCTCCATTATATACTACTGCACATGTAGGCTCAATATCTATATTCCAATAAAACCACTCATATTCATTATGATTTTCATTAGTAAACATTGCTCTACTGTCTGCTAGATATATTTTATCTTTTATAATAACTAGTAAATAGCCTTCATATTCTACTAAAATCATATCTTTATAATTTTCTTCTTGTAATAATTTACTATCTACTAAAGAACTTCTATGGCTTATAACTTGTTCTGTTGTTATATCTCCACTTATTCCTTCCATTCCTCTATTGGAGAAATAAACTATATCA
>ULMG01018999.1_pt1 | contig 25564 bp, 26 predicted proteins | sample 1951601 | NCBI WGS metagenome assembly ULMG01 (sample SAMEA4835545, study PRJEB28245) | human gut metagenome | biome: gut microbiome; material: fecal sample | place: Denmark | collected 2008
GGACGCACAAAAAAAGAGCAGATTGCCTGTTAACCAATCTACTATTAAAAAGAAGAACCATAAAAAGATTCCATGCCCCTTATGGTACTCCGCACTGGTGCTGGTGGCCGGACTTGAACCGGCACGGTATCGCTACCGAGGGATTTTAAGTCCCTTGTGTCTGCCTATTCCACCACACCAGCACATATAATTAATAAATCAATTATATCATAGGAAAAATACAAAATCAATAGCAAAATATAAAAAATTTTTAACTTTTATAAGTGCTGGCAGCCAAAAAAGCTGCACCAATAATTCCTGCTTCATTGCCTAACAAGGCTGAACAAAGTTTTGTTTGTATCTTTGCGTACTTGCTATACCGTTCATTCTTGATAGCTTTTCGAATAGGCGCAAGGAGTAAATCGCCTTCATTGCAAACCCCACCACCAATACAGATAATTTCCGGCTGAAATATATTAACAATATTAACAATCCCCAATGACAAGTATTCACAATATTCTTCCACAATTTTTTGCCCAAGGACATCGCCTAATTCCATTGCAGTAAAGGCACTCTTGGCATTTATGTTGTTTATATTATTTTCAATCAACGCCCAAATTATAGAGTCATTTTTAGAAATGTTTTCTAAGTATTTTTTAGTTGTCAAAATAAGCCCATTTGCTGATGCATATTGCTCAAAACAACCGCGTCTTCCACAATTGCAGGGCCTTCCATTTGGAACTATCACCATATGTCCGAGTTCAGCCGCACTGTAATTTATCCCACTGTAAATTTCCCCATCTAGAATTATTCCACTCCCTATGCCAGTTCCTATTGTAATTGTTATTGATGATTTCGTATTTTTTGCTGCGCCGGCAATAAACTCGCCAAAAGCCGCTACATTAGCATCATTTTCTATAAAAACTTTCTTGTTTAATCTATTTTCCATCATTTTTTGCAAGTCCCAGTTGTGAAAAAACAGATTATTTGCAAATTCAACAACTCCTGATTTTTTGTTAACAGCGCCAGGACTGCCTATCCCAACAAAAGGAATTTCATTCGAATTAACACCAGCTTCAGATATTACTTCAAAAAATAAGCCAGCCATATCATCACAAACTTCTGCTTCGGAACGCGGGACATTTGTTTTACAGCTTTTTTTTAATATAATTTTATAATTTTCATCAACGAGTCCGGCAGAAATATTTGTGCCGCCCAAATCTATTCCAAAATAATACATAAAAAATCTCCAAGAACTATTTTTAAATAAAATTGTAATGTGTTAAAATAAAAAATAACAAACGTGAAAGGAAAATATCATAATGAATCAATTTACAAGAACTTGCATGCTACTGGGAGAAACTGCACTAAAAAAAATTCATAACTCAAAAGTAGCAATCTTCGGTATGGGAGGAGTTGGCTCGCACGTCGCCGAAAGTTTAGCACGTGTTGGCATTGGAACGTTAATATTAATAGACAATGACACTGTTGACATAACAAACATAAACCGTCAAATTATAGCGTTGCACAGTACTGTTGGTCAAGATAAAGTAGCAGTGATGAAAAATCGCATTTTAGATATTAATCCAACTGCAGAAGTTGTAATACATAAGATTTTTTACTCAAAAAACAGTGGCCAAGGCATAATTGATTCGTGTGATTATGTTGTTGACGCAATTGACTCTATCTCGTCAAAATTGGCGCTTGCAGACGAATGCAACAAAAAAAACATTCCTATTATAAGCTGTATGGGTACCGGTAACAAATTAAATCCGAATTTATTTGAAATTACCGATATTTTTAAAACGAGTGTTTGTCCAATATGCAGAGTTATGCGTCAAGAGCTGAAAAAATGCAATATAAAGTCATTAAAAGTAGTTTATTCAAAAGAAGAACCACTTAAGCCTAAAAATAACGACTTTTGTACTGAAACCACTTCCAACAAACGTCAAACACCAGGAAGTATGCCATTTGTCCCAGCAGTTGCCGGTTTCATAATAGCGAGCGAGGTTGTAAAAGATATTTGTCAAAATTGAAATAAAAATGATCAAACATAAAAAATTGTCACATTCTATATGTTTATCACAACAGCATCGTCTTGCAAATTATCGAAACTTTTTTGGCCAGCACCGCAATTATGTACATAAACTTCAGCGTTGTCTTTGGCATTTGAAGAGGTCCGTTTACCATTTTCACAAAGTTTTTCTTTGGCTATAGAAAGCATCAATTTTATCCTATTTTCCTGATTAACCTTAGGAGAACCAGGGTCATAATCTATTGCAACGATGTTTGCGCGTGGATTTACCTCTTGTATTTTCCTAATCATGCCTTTTCCGCAAATATGATTTGGCAAACATCCAAATGGCTGTGCACAGACGATATTTTCATATCCAGCTTCAACTAATTTCAACATTTCTGCCGTTAAAAACCAACCTTCACCCATTTTGTTGCCGTAGCCTATTATTCCATGCGCTAAGGCCTTTGTATGTTCATATGTAGCAGGGGCTTCAAAGCAAGAATTTCTTTTTATAGCAGATATCAATATGCTTTCAATTTTTTCAATATAGGCCATTAAAGTCTTGGCCACAGCCGATTTTGTATGACTTCCACCGTAAAGCTTTACATCTTCAATGCGGTTATCAATTTTAAACAGCAAAAAACCTAAAATTCCAGGCACACAGACTTCACAATTTTGCGATGCTAAAAAATCTTCAAGCTGATTATTGCCAAGACTAGAATATTTAACATAAATTTCCCCCACAACGCCAACTCTGACTTTAGGAATATGTCTTGTTTTTATTTTAGCAAAGTCGTCAGAAATCGTGTTCATGTTATACGCAAACTGCCTAAAATTAATTCCTCTTCCACAATTTAATTGTTTAGTTAAAATCTTTATCCACTTTTCAACCGTCGAAGCACTGTCTCCATGGCAAATTTCATAAGGCATAACTTGATTGTTAAGGTTCATCAATAAGTCACCGTAAACCAATGCGCCAATCATGCGCCGTAAAAGAGCAAAACTCAGTTTAAAACCACTATTTTTTTCAAGTCCGGACAAGTTCAAAGAAATTACCGGAACATTCTCAAAACCAGCTTTTTTTAAGGCTTTTCGCAAAAGATGGATATAATTTGAAGCACGACATCCTCCACCAGTCTGAGTAATCATAAGAGCTGTTTTGTTTACATCGTATTTGCCACTTTTTAGCGCATGAATAAACTGTCCAATAACCAAAATCGCAGGGTAACAAGTGTCATTATGCACGTAACGAAGGCTTTCCTGAATGATTTCCGGTTCACAAGATTCCAAAAGGACGGTTTTATATCCATAACACTCCAGAGTATTTTGAAGCAACTTAAAGTGAATAGGTAACATCATTGGCAACAAAATGGTATATTCTTTTTTCATCTCGCGCGTAAATAAGAGCCGACCGTCATTTGAGTATTTAAGTTCAGCCATAATTCCTCCTTAACGATGAATGGCAGCAAATAAACTTCTTAGCCGAATTTTAACTGCTCCTTGATTTGAAATCTCATCAATTTTTATTTGAGTATAAATTTTGCCAGCCTTTTCAAGAATTTCACGCACTTCGTCGGTCGTAATAGCATCCACACCGCAACCGAATGAAACAAGCTGCACTAAATTCATATTTTTTTTATCAGAAATATATTTTGCCGCACTGTAGAGCCGCGAGTGATAAGTCCATTGATTGAGTACACTGGTTGAAAATTTGCTAACTTTTCCACTAATAGCATCTTCAGAAATAACCGCCGCTCCAAAACTTGAAATTATTTTGTCTATAGAATGATTAATTTCCGGGTCAATATGATAAGGCCGGCCTGCCAAAATGATTATTTGACGATTTTCATCTTGAGCAATTTTTATTATTTCCTCGCCCTTGGATTTAATCTTGTTAATATGTGAATAATATTCACGATACGCCTCTTCTGCAGCAAATTTTATTTCTTTAAAAGAAATATCATCAAAATATTGGCATAAAATTTCGTAAATTTTTTTAGGAAAATCCTTTTTTCGATGAATTCCTACATAGTCTTTTATAAAAGTTATGTCATTAATTTTTTTTACATTGGCGCCGATAACTTCCGGATAATAAGCCACAACAGGGCAGTTATAGTTGTTGTCACCAAGACCTTCATCAAAATTATATGACATACATGGATAAAAAATATGCTTAACACCAGCATTTATGAGTGATTCAATGTGTCCATGCATCAATTTAGCGGGAAAGCAGACGGTGTCTGACGGAATAGTGTGTTGGCCGCTGATGTATAAATTTCTAGAAGAAATCGGTGAAATTTTAACACCAAAGCCGAGTTCAGTAAAAAAAGTATACCAAAACGGCAATAGTTCATACATATTAAGCCCAAAAGGAATACCAATTGTTTCTCGTTTGTTCGAAGATACGCTTTTGTATGACTTTAAAAGTTCCAGTTTGTAAGCGTACATATTAAGTCGATTATCATCGGATTTGTTAGAATTTGGACGTTCACATTTGTTACCACTTATACAATGCCTGCCCGCTGAAAAATTATTCACAGTAAGCCGACAATTATTGCTGCAGCCGTTGCACACAGTAGACTTAACCTCATGATGAAAATTTAGCAAGTCTTGCAAAGATGCAATCGTACTTTTTTCACTCGCATTATTTTGGGCATAAAGAGCCGCACCGTAAGCTCCCATAAGCCCAGAAACATTGGGCCTTACAACATTTACGCCCATTTCCATCTCAAAAGCGCGCAAAACAGCGTCGTTCAAGAAAGTCCCGCCCTGAACCACGATTTTTTTGCCGAGTTCATTTGGACTAGAAGCACGAATCACTTTATATAAAGCATTTTTTACAACACTCAAGGAAAGTCCCGCAGAGATATCCTCAATAGTCGCACCGTCTTTTTGGGCCTGCTTAACAGAAGAGTTCATAAATACAGTACATCTAGAGCCCAAATCGACAGGTTGTTTAGCAAAAAGGCCAAGCTTAGAAAAGTCCTCAATAGAATAGCCTAAAGCGTTGGCAAAAGTTTGCAAAAACGAGCCACATCCCGAAGAGCAAGCTTCATTTAAGAAAATGTTATCGATTACACCATTGCGAACTTTAAAACATTTAATGTCCTGCCCGCCAATGTCGATGATAAATTCCACATCCGGCATAAATTTTTGCGCCGCAGTAAGATGAGCAACCGTCTCAACGATACCAAAATCGATATTAAAAGCACTTTTTATCAATTCCTCGCCGTAACCTGTTACCGCACTCGAAGCCACCTCAATATCGGGAAAATCTCGATATAAATTCTCCAAAAATTCTTTTATTATGTCCACAGGATTTCCTTTATTTGGCCGATAAATTGTATGTAAAAGTTCGGAATTTTCTCCAATAACAACGGCTTTAACGGTTGTTGAGCCGGCATCTAGTCCAATATAGGCCTTCCCTCTATAAGCGTGAATATCAGCAGTTCTCAACCTGTTTTCATTATGCCTTTTTACAAAATTTTCATACTCGGCACTGCTTTCAAAAAGAGGTTTATTACGTGCAAAATTATCTGAAGCTTTATAATTTTTTATTTTCTGAATAATATCATTAAAATTCAAAAGCTTGTCTGCGCACATTGCCGTACCCAAAGCAACGTAGTATAAAGAATTTTCAGGACAGATTCCGATAGTATTTAAAGTTTTGTCAAAACTTTTGCGAAGTTCACTTAAGAAAGTAAGCGGGCCACCCAAATACAAAATTTTTCCGTTAATTTCCCGTCCTTGAGCCAAGCCAGCGATAGTTTGATTTACCACAGCGTAAAATATGCTTGCCGCGATGTCTGTTTTTTTTGCGCCCTGATTCAACAAAGGCTGAATATCAGATTTAGCAAAAACGCCGCATCTAGACGCTATAGTGTAAATTTTTTCATAATTGCTTGCAAGCTCATTAATTTCTCCAATAGAAATATTCAAAAGAGTCGCCATTTGGTCAATAAAAGCCCCTGTTCCACCAGCACAAGAGCCGTTCATCCGCACTTCAGATTGCCCGGACAAAAATAATATTTTAGCATCTTCGCCACCTAGTTCGATTATGACGTCTGTGCCAGGAGAAAACGTATTTGCTGCGACTCTTGTAGCGTAAACTTCTTGAACAAATGGAATTTTGCAAGCCTCTGCTTGACCCATGCCGGCAGAACCAGACATTGCGATTTTAGCCAATTTATTCCCAATGAATTTGTCATTAACTAACGTGAGAATTTCCTCAATTTTTTGTTTTATTTTAGAATAATGTCTCTCATAATTCTTGTAAATAATGTTATTATTTTCATCAATAGCCACGCATTTAATTGTAGTTGACCCGATGTCAAGACCTATTTTCAAAAGAAATCCCTCCGAAAAATTGGTATATATCAAAAAAACTCAAAAAGAGCAAAAATTTCTATCATTAAGTGACGTAATAAATCACAAAAACTTGTTTTTATTATATCATAGTGATATAATGAAAATCAATTGGATATTTGAACGATTTTGTTGAAATTTGGCGCTCATGGCAAAACAGTAACTTATAAAATTAAAAATATGGGTGAAGTTTATGAGAAAAATTGATTTAAAAACAAATTCTCCATGCAAAATAGTAATAGACAAAAATTTGATACAGAACTCCGGCAACTACATAAAGAATCTTTCATCGACAGGGCAAGTTTTAATAATAACAGATGATTTAGTAAATGAGTTGTATTCAAATAAGCTTACAGAATCGCTAATCGACAACGGATTTGAAGTGTTTTTATTCGTACTTACACGCGGAGAACCTTCAAAAAATTTCCATACAGTAGAGAGAATATATTCTTTTTTAATAAAAAATAAGTTTACGCGGTCGGATTTAATAATAGCGTTAGGTGGCGGTGTCATTGGGGACATTGCTGGCTTTGTAGCTGCAACTTATATGAGAGGAATGGGCTTTATCCAAATTCCTACAACACTTTTGGCTCAAATTGATTCATCCATTGGCGGGAAAAACGGTATTAACCTATCGCATGGTAAAAATCTGATAGGAACATTTTATCAACCTAAACTGGTTCTTATAGACGTAGATACACTATCTACTTTGCCAGAAAAATTGATTTCTGATGGTATGGCAGAAGCAATAAAATATGGATTAATAAAAAGTTCTTCACTATTTAACATGATAAAAAATAACAAATTTGAAGACATTCGTAAAGACTTGATTTTTGAATGTATCAATATAAAAAAAGATATTGTTGAACAAGATGAATTAGAACAAAACGAGCGAAAACTTTTAAATTTTGGACATACTTTGGGCCACGCAATAGAGAAATTTTATAATTTTACTGGCTACACTCACGGACAAGCAGTTGCACTCGGAATGGCGTACACGGTTCTTTCGAGTGAAAAAATATCTGTCACCAAGGCCGGCACATACAAGGAGTTAATTTCTGTTTTAGAAAAATATAACCTACCGTATAAACTTCATTGCGACATGGATGCCTTAGTGGCGGTTGCAAAAGTTGACAAGAAGGCTGTCGGTGAATTTTTTGATGTAGTTCTTATTAAGGATATTGGAGAAGGGTTTATTAAACGAATAAAAAAATACGACTTAAAAAAGTACATTGGAGGCTGATTTTATGAGCATAGCTTTAATCGCACCAAAAAAACTTTCTGGGAGCATAGACGTTCCGCCGTCTAAAAGTGATACGCATAGAGCAATAATTTGTGCGCTATTGGCTAAGGACATCAGCGAAATATATCCAATAGACTTGTCTAACGACATCATGTCAACAATAAATGCCGCTGAAACTTTGGGGGCCTATGTAAAAGTGGTTAAAAATCACTTAATTATTGATTCCAGATTCGCTTTTTCAAAAAATTATGTCACGTTAAATTGTCACGAATCTGGTTCAACTTTGAGATTTTTAGCTCCGGTTGTAAGTGCACATGGAATAGCCGCTCAGTTTGAAGGAACTGGCACATTGCTTTCTCGTCCAATGGGCGTCTACGCTGACGTTTTGCCAAAGTTTGGAGTAAAGTGTACTTATAATGGGGCGTTGCCTTTTTCAGTCGACGGCAAGTTAAAACCAGGCAAATTCTTGATTCCGGGAAATGTAAGTTCGCAATTTATTACAGGGCTATTGTTTGCATTACCGATTTTGCATAATAACAGTGAAATCATTTTAACAACACCAGGAGAATCCAGCGGGTATGTTGACATGACAATAAAAACCATGTTAAAATTTGGCGTTAAAGTGACTAAAACTGAAAATGGCTTTAAAATTCCCGGAAATCAACATTACAAAGCTAGGAACTATGTCACAGAAGGCGATTGGTCACAAGCAGCATTTTTTTTGGCAGCTGGTGCTATTGGAGAACCTGTAACCGTGAATGGCATAAAAATAGACTCCTCTCAGGGTGACAAAGCAATCACAAAGCTACTGTACAGAATGGGCGCCGATGTAAAATATGAAGAAAACAGTGTTACTGTGTCTCCGGGAAATTTGTCAGGGTTTAATGTTTTTGCCGCTCCTACACCAGATTTAGTCCCAATATTGGCAATACTTGGCGCTTGCGCGCAGGGAACCACGCGCATTTTAGGCGCATCACGGCTGAAATTTAAAGAAAGTGACAGATTGCGTGCCATTAATGATGGATTGAAAAAATTGGGTGTAAATGTAATAGAAACAGACGATGGACTTTTAATAGAGGGACAAAAGTATTTTAACAAAGCTAGCTTAAATGGATTTAATGATCACCGAATTGTTATGGCACTTTCTGTTGCGGCAATAAAAGCTCGTGAAAAAATTTGTATATCTTCTGCAGAAAGTATCAGCAAATCGTATCCATCATTTTTTGAAGATTATAATAAACTTGGAGGAGCAGTGAATGTCCTCGATATATAACGGCAATATAAAAATTTCACTTTTTGGTGAAAGCCACGGCACCGCAATCGGAGCAGTTTTAGATAATTTGCCTGCGGGAGAAAAAATTAATTTTGATGAACTGAATTGGCAAATGCAGCGCCGGGCACCGGGATATGATAAAACTTCAACTGAGCGCAAAGAAACTGACATTCCAAAAATTATTTCTGGAATACGGAATGGATATACTACAGGTGCACCGATTTGTGCGATAATAAAAAATAAAAATGTCTCTTCTGATGATTATCGTACGTTTGAAAATCTGCTTCGCCCAGGGCACGCCGACTATACCGCCGGCGTGAAATACAACGGATTTAATGACAGTCGTGGTGGAGGGCATCTTTCTGGAAGAACAACCGCTGCGCTGAATTTCTGTGGAGCTGTTTGTAGGCAGATTTTAGAGCGCCGTGGAATAATTATAGGTGCGCACGTTTACTCTGTTTTTGACGTATTTGATGACAGATTCGATGTAAAAATTTCTGATAATTTATTGAAAAAGCTATCAAATGAGAAATTTCCAGTGATTAATTTGCACACAAAAGAATGTATGATTGAAAAGATTCTGCAGGTAAAGCAAGCCGGAGACAGTGTCGGCGGAATAATAGAATGCGCAATAAATAACGTCCCGGCAGGGCTTGGCAGTCCAATTTTTGATGGCATAGAAAATAAAATTTCCTCGTTGATATTTGCAATTCCTGCGGTAAAGGGAATTGAGTTTGGGGCAGGCTTTGCAGTTGCAAATATGTTAGGAAGTCAAAATAATGATTTGTTTAGTGTCGAAAACGAAAAAATTTTGACCGAAACAAATAATCACGGAGGCATTTTAGGCGGAATTTCTTCCGGTATGCCAATAATTTTTCGTTGCGCTGTTAAGCCAACACCGTCCATACCAAAACGGCAAAAAACAGTGAATATCAAATTAATGCAGCGCACAACAGTTTCTGTTTTAGGCCGGCACGACCCTTGCATTGTTCCAAGAGCTGTTCCAGTCGTTGAATCTGTTGCGGCAGTAGCCATGTTAGACTTTTTTAAAGAGGCAAATTTATTATGAATTTAGAACAAATACGAAAGCAAATTGATAAAATCGATGATGATATTTTAAATTTACTTCTAGAAAGAATGGAATGTTCAAGACTTATTGCTAAAATAAAATATGAGAAAAACATACCGATTTTTGATAAAATTCGTGAACAAGAAATTTTTGATGATATAAAATTAAAATCTGAAGATAATTATAAATACGTTTTTCCAATTTTTTTAGAAATTTTAAATTCAAGTAAAACGTTACAGAAAGAAATTACAAAAAATTCAAAATAAAATTAAATTTTAGTTAAAAAAATTCCAGAGCAGAAAACTTACTCTGGAATTTTTGTTGTTACTGAGCTTCACCTTTGTCTTCAATCAATGTAATATTTATTTCTAATGAAGTCGAAGCTTCACTTCTTATCGCTGACAGCCGATGAACTGTTACATTGACAGTATCGCCGGGTTTGTGCTTGGCTAATTCGTTGTACAAAGCCGAAGTCGTACGAGTATCAACACCGTCAAATTTAGTAATTATATCGCCAACTCTAAGGCCATTTGCTCCGGCATTGCTTTCTTGAGCGATTTCCATAACGACGAGGCCTTGAGGAACATTATTTATTTGAGCTTCATAAGCAGACAACGCGCGAACACTGATTCCCATTTTTACTCTTCCTGAGACATAGCCATTTTTTATAATATCATCAACAACGGTTTTAACCGTATTGCTGGGAATTGCAAATCCCATACCTTCGTAATCACTGGCCTTAGAACTATTTATACCGATGACTTGGCCGTACATATTTAGCAACGCGCCACCAGAATTTCCTGGATTAATCGCCGCATCAGTTTGAATGTATTTTACGGTTGTGTGTACGCTAGCGTTTGAATTACTGCTCATTGACGCTAAAGAACGGTTTAACGCAGAAACAACGCCTCGAGTCAGGGAATTTGAAAATTCCAAGCCACCAGGATTTCCTATAGCTAAAACACTTGCACCAACAGATAACTGGTCTGAATTTCCAAACTCAGCTGACTTTAAGCCAGAAGCATCTATTTTTAACACAGCTAAATCGGTTCTTGTGTCAAAACCAATAATTTTTGCGGTGAACTCTTTGTGGTCGCTTGTAACGACAGTGACATTGTATTTGTTGCTATTTCCAATAACATGTGCATTCGTGACCACATAACCATTTTCACTAATTATGATTCCACTACCTTGGCCGGTTGAAGAAGAAACCAACCCTGCGGAAGGATTATAAGTAACCACACCAACAATTGAAGGCGCAATTTCCTGATAAATCTGCTCAGCAGTTTTTGCATCGTCCTTTTCAGGAATATCCTTTGTGTGAATAATTGCAGAACTATTTTGGTTATTTGAGTTCGGTAAAATTGAGTTAAACCTGGAATCGGTTTTTAAAAAATTAGCAAGAATTGAAGCGCCAAAAATCAAAAATAACGAGCCAAAGATTACCGCAGATGTTATTAAAAATACCTTGAGACCTTTATCCATTTTATTTTTTTCAGGTTTCTCACTAACAAAAGCCGCATTTTTCACTTTGTTTTTGTTATCTTCCAAGTAATGAGAATCTGCACTAACATGATAGTTTACATTCTTGTGACTATGATTATCTAATAAATCATCTGAATGTGACAATAAATCTTTCTTTTCAGTAGAAGAACCATCATCGTGCCTTTCGTTAGCGCTATAATCAGCATCATCACTTAAAGTTTCATCAGAGAGATTATTATCGTTAAACTTATCTTCCATAAACAAAACCTCCATAAGTTATTAAATTTATTATACTACTAAATGCAGTTTAAATAAACCATAATTTTTTAAATTTTTCTTTCTACAAATAAATGGTTCATTTTTAGACAATTCAATAAAAACTCACAAAAAACAAAAAATGTTGTTAAGAGAATTTACATAAAATAATAAAAAATAGAAATAATAAAGGAAAAGGAGTGATATAGTGGAATATGTAAAAGCATTTGTAGTAGGCGGCTTAATTTGCGTTATTGGACAAATTTTAATAGATAAAACAAAATTGACTCCAGCAAGAATTTTGGTGTTATTTGTAACCTTAGGTGTGGCATTAACTGCGGTCGGTCTATATGAACCGCTTGTTAACTTTGCTGGAGCTGGAGCAACAGTTCCGCTTACAGGTTTTGGATATACCATGGCAAAAGGTATTCTTGAAGCAGTAAAAGAAAAAGGGCTTTTGGGAATTTTGACCGGTGGGCTTACCGCCAGTGCTGCAGGAATAGCCGCAGCCATATTTTTTGGATATATCGCAGCACTTGTATCAAAATCCAGTGACAAAAGTTAGTTGTAAAATTTAACCTTGTCAATTTTCTGTATATAAGTAAATTAGCTGCAAATAATATTAACGTAAAGACTCAAAAAAGTAAATTTAATTATAAAGAATAAAAAAATGGAGGTATTAAGTGCTAAAATGAAAGCTACAGGTATAGTAAGAAGAATTGATGATTTAGGAAGAGTTGTAATTCCAAAAGAAATACGCAGAACATTACGCATACGAGAGGGCGATCCATTAGAGATATACACCGATACAGAAGGTGGCGTGATATTTAAAAAATATTCACCAGTAGGAGAACTATCTCAGTTTGCTACAACTTATTCTGATGTATTATCGCACACATCTAACTTTCCAACGGTAATTTGTGACAGAGACCACGTTGTGGCTGTTGCAGGTTTATCCAAAAAAGAATATCTTGAAAGAAGGATAACAGCAGCGCTAGAAGACTTAATGGAATCGCGTCGAAATTATGTTTTGGCAAAAGATGAAAGCGATTCGATAACTCCAATCGAGGGAATCGACAAAAAAGCTGCTATAATTTCTCCAATAATCGTAGCTGGCGACGTAACCGGAGCTGTAATTTTGCTGCAAAATGAAGCAAATAGTATTCCAACCGAAGCCGAAACAAAATTGGCTCAAGCTGCTGCAGAATTTTTAGGCAAACAGATGGAATAAAGTCTTTCAAAAAATTATTCATTGTAAAAATAAAGTGCATGGCCCCATAGATTTTCAATCTAATTTGAGGTATACACTTTATTTTTTATTTTTACTGAGTCATATCTACAATTTCTTCTATGCCATTATCTTTCAAATTAGTTATTATTTGATTTTTAATAGCAACTAAATCCGATCTGCTATTAAAAAACTCCATTTTACATTTTAATCTTTCTGATTCAAAGTTCGAACTTTTCACGAATTTTGCAAAGCTTTCCGCAAAATCTTCTAACAGATTGCTCGCTGCATACTTCGTAACAAAATCATCTTTGTGTCGTGCATAGAACAAATAACGGTTGCTATCTTCTACATTTTCAGATTCTTCTGCAATATGCCCCAAGCATTTTTCTATAAAGCTCTGCAAGAGTTCTCCACCTTCAGCTTTAATATTATTTAAGCCCGCATTGATTTTAATAGTGGTATCCTTTAGAGAAATATAATGGCCGAATTCGTGGATTAATATATATGACAAATCTTTTTCATTCGCATTAGATGCAACTCCAATACTCCACTCGTACGGTGTAGAATTAAAATCTATCGGTTGCATAAATCCAGCTGCGTACGCACCTCTTTTTTTATCAACTTCAAAAGGTACAAAATATTTTATACCTTTTAACAAATCAAATGGTATTATTTTTTTAGCTTTTTTCCATATTTCTTTATGATAATTATATTCTGAGGTATCGCCATTTAATAGATCAAATTCTATTTCTCCGTTCTCTTTTATCTGATATTGATGCATTTTTGCCGGACTTCCCACTGCATTTTTAGTTGACTCATAATATTTTTTATAATCATCAAGCTCATCTTGATGGTGCCCTCTTAAAGTAACTTCGTCAAGTATTTTAATAATGTTTTTATAAATATCAGCTTTCTTTGAAGTATCATTATCATCATTTTCTATTTTTACGATCTCTTTAATTAAATTTTGTACTTTTTCTTTTTCTAAGTCATTAATCTCATCATACAGATTACCAATAAGTTCTTTATAAATTTTTTCTTCTGCACTTAACTCTTTTAATGAAAAATTTTCAGCATCTTGTTCCGCAACACTATCAGAAACTTGTTCACTATTAGTCTCTGAGAAATTCAAAACAAAAAACGTTGTTAATCCCAAGGTTACCACTATACTGAAACATATTAAAATGAGTTTTTTATTTACCCTTTTCATATTATCGCCTCTTCATTAAAAATGTCATTCAATATTTAAAATAATATCACAAATGCATAAATTAGATTAATTTTCGTGATGTAAATTCACCTTGGAAGTAAAAAACTGGTATAGCCAAATTGTGTGGCTGTACCAGTTTCACCTAAAATTTATGCTGCCTTAATTGACACCAATTTACTTAATGTTATTTTCGTACTGTTCAATCATCTTTTTAAAAGTGTGTCCCGTACGACTTCTAAGGTTTTCAAGATACTTTTCCGTAACATCTCCCGTAAAAATCTTTATATTGAGCTTAAGATGACCATTTTCTGGTGACACATATATTCTATCAATATACTTTCTTATGAACTCTTTGTCGATTATTTTTTCTTGAGCATCTGTTTCAGCTTGCTTCAACAACTTTTTCATTTTTTCTATGTGCTCTTTAAGCTTGTCTTTAGAGTTTTTCTGTTCTTCTAGATTGGCAATCTCTTCTTCAAATTTTTCGATATCTTTAGATATCTGGTTATTCATGTTAATAAAATCGTTGTCAGACAACTTTCCGCTAATATTGTATTCTAAAAGTTTGCTCTTTTTTCTATTCGCAAGGTCAACCTTATTTCTTATTGATTTAATATTTTTTGCTATGCAATTATCTTCATCAAGAGATTTATACATTTCTATGTATTGCTCGATAAGGCTGTCTACGTTAGCTGAAGTGTCCTTAAATACTTGAAAAAGAATAGGTTTTATTTCAGATTCGTAAATAGAAAAAGATGGGCAAGAGTCTTTGCCATTTTTTACTTTTCCGCTGCAGACCCAAATGCTATTTTTATTGCCATTTCTATCTTTAGAGTCACGTCGGTAATACGGCTTTCCACAATGAGTACAGAAAAGTTTCCCAGTTAATAAGTTGTCGTGGTTACAAATACCTTTGCGATTTTTCACATCGTTACTTCGTCTTTGTAAAACTTCATTTGCTCGTTCCCAAAGGTCTTCATCGACTATCGCAGGGACAATTTCACCAGTTTCATCTTTAAACATAACCCATTCTTCTGGTGGCAAAAACTTTTGTTTCTTAGTAAACATATCGACGATTTTTACCTTGTTACCGCAGTAGTACCCTTTGTATTTAGGATTAGATATCATATTTGACATGGTGCTATGAACGATTTTATTGCCATTTAAATTACGATAACCTTTTTCCCAAAAGATATTTTCGATCTGTTTCATGCTGTAGTTGTCAGTTGCGTATAACGTAAAAAGTTCTTTTACCATTTCCGCTTCAGATTCATCGATAACCAAACGCTTTCCGACTTTGACATAACCGAAAATACGACTGTTTCCAAGAACAACATTATTTTTTATAGCCTGTTGATGACCAAATTTTATTCGAGAAGACAGCTTCCTTAACTCGTCTTGAGCAATTCCGGACATAATAGTTAGCCGTAGTTCACTGTCTTCATCCAATGTATTTATATTGTCATTTTGAAAAAATACGCCAACGCCATAACTTAACAAGTCTCTAGTGTATTTTATGCTATCCAATGTATTTCTGGCGAAACGTGTGATTTCCTTTGTTAGTATAAGGTCGAATTTTCCAGCTTTTGCATCGTTTATCATGTTATGAAAATTTTCTCTTTTTTTCACCGATATGCCAGATATACCTTCATCAATATAGCCATCAACATATTGCCAGTTTGTGTTTTTCCGAATTAAATCTTTATAATAAGATATTTGATTGTCCAATGAATTTAGTTGTTCATCTTTTTCACTTGACACTCTGGCATAAAATGTAACTCGCAGTTTAACATCGAATATATTTTTTAACTTTAATTGTTGTCTAATTTCATGTATATCCATCTTTTTCACCCCTAACCAATAAATATATCATTATTATATCATGATACATACAATTTGTAAATCAAAAAATTAGACTACGTTCGATATTTTTTTTATCTTATCACTAATGGTATCGGCTTTAATGGATGAAACTTGAGTATTTGCTATCTTACTTATCATTTTATTTCTTTCTACTTCGGTTATTAGACCTTGCTCATACAAATATGTGTTAAAAAAGTTCAGCCAGATTTGAGCTGACATGCCTTTTATTTCATCCAAAATCTAACACCTCCAATATTTATTTTGATTTTAATATCTTGATTTATTCTATATCTCAGCCCACTTTTGGTGGCACACGAATTTCACGTCCTCGAAGTTATCGCGAGGCTACCCCCATTGCTTGCGACGGTTTTTTCACGCTCGAGCTGTGGCTGGGCAGGAGTATCTTTAAATGTTGCTGAGATATTGATATTCGATTGTCAAGTTTCAGATAGAGGAATGGAAAATTATTCCTTCCACATATATAAAGAGTCTTTTGAGGTGTTTTTTGATACCCTATTTTATAAAAAATCGTTCGACAAATTTTTTAGCCTAATAAATATTTGATTTTTTCTATAACACGATTAAATCTTTTACTTATATTTTTTTGTGCAACACCGTATGTCCGTGATAGTTCACGTTGAGTTCGTCCCTCTTTAACTATGTAACTGATAAAAATCTGGTCTTCAACAGATAGACTTTTCACAGCTTCATATAATTTTTGGTTCTCAATCAGTTCAATCCAGCCCAGTAAATTTTGTTCTTCTAAGTGCTTGTCCATGTTCTCACCAACAGAAAATTGGTCGTATAAAATTTCATCAAGGGGCGTTTCGTGTTCATTTATTTTTGCCTGTCTAATACTATCTTTTATGTCCATATGTCTTATCACCTTGTAAAAATAAGCTATTTCGTTTTTGATGTCTTCGTTTCGATTTTTCATTTCCGTACCTCCAAATTATTTGATTTTTTTCAAACAATTCGGACGGCTACAGGGCACGTATGTAATACCAGCGAGACACTGGTGCCAAGTCGCGCACAAAACTTTCAGTAACTTTTAGTGTTTCGTTCACGCGCTTACGTATCTTACGAGAACTACTGTTTTTACAGAAAAGCCAATCTCTCATAACTTTTTCTCCGCACTCAAACGAGCACTCGCAGGAAGATGACAATTAAGCAGCTTTCGCACCTCGACCCAATAAAAGAGCAGAGTTCTACACACGCGTAATTTACCGTGCATAAAACTCTGCTTTATTTAATTTAGGTGCAATGCCCCAATGCCTACATCGATTTTATGTAGAGATATTTTACTTTTCTACGTTAGGCAAAACTCAAACCCTCCTTTCCTGCGCTGCACCTGGGTTGGACAAATGTTACACACTTCTTGTTTTTTTGAACTTCCTCGTGACAAAATGTTAAATAACAACAAATAAAGATGAATTTTGGTGTATTTGCCTAAATTAATTTATTTACATTTAAATTTTAACCATTTTCTTCCAGATTCTACGTCGAGCTTTGGATGAGATTTATTGTAAAAACAAGCCTATTTAGGGCTGTTTCTATATTTTTAAACAAAAAAATATCACCGATGGGTGTTTTCCATCGATGAAAAAATAAAAAAACTGTTAACAAAATTTCGTTAACAGTTTTTCATAAAGTACAATTTTAGTTATAAGTTCATATGTGTAAATTTAATTTGCTTGAAGACTTTTTCTATGTAATTTCTATACTGCTGGAAGGATATCTTCCCCTCGTGCTTTTTGAACACCAGCATATCCACCAAATCCCAAAAGAGCTGCTCCAACACCAACAACCGGACCTAACCAAGTCCACATATTTGTTTTTTTGCCGTCAGGAAGCTTGTCATAACATGTTAAATTTATGTTGTAACCTTCTTCCGGTGTTGTGTCTAAACCATATCCCAATAGGCTAGTGCTACAATTCAATTCGGTATCATCATTATTTTCTATATATGCAGAAAATTCGCCTTCTGGAATATTGCCTATTCCAACTTCACCATCTTCAGACAAAACAGATAAAGAATAATTGTTTCCGGAAACAGTAATAGTATAATTACTGTTATTTCCACAATATGAACCTAAATATACAGCTGTTGAATCATAACTTTTTGAACGCATTTCACAGCAGGCTCTTATTAAAGCAGAAACATTTTCTTTAATAGGTACTATTACAGATCTCTTAAACAAAGGGACAAAATCAGCAACAGTTGATTTTGTTTCAACAATTCCCGTTGTATTATCATTTATGGTAAAATTATCACTAAAATTTACTTCAGTTTTTTCTATGCCATAATCAAAATCATCTGAAGCGAAACAAAAATTAGAATTACATGGTAAAATAAATATTAATAAACTTATTAAAAATTTTTTCATAAATTACCCCCAAAAAGCACTATTTATTGTGGCTCAAAACCATAGTAATGCCATATTCCAAATATGTCTCGCCAATAATGTACTTTCACGCCACAATGGTCATGAACGGTAGATGATTGCAGCCATTTTTCGCCATTTGTTATCATAGTTTTAAAAAATAGATTACCCAATGCTGTACCTGCTCCTGCTATGCCTCCACCTCCTATAATAGCTACTGCCGGTGATCCAACTCCTGAAGCTAGTAAAATAGCTGAAATCGTAGCTGGAACCGCGATTTGAGTAGCAGTTGCTATGTTATCTTTTCGTCTTTTTTCTTCATCTGCAAAAATTTGGGTTTGATCATGCTGATAGTAACAAGTTTTAAAATCTGTTCCTTTTTCGTTGCTCCAATAATCATCGCACTCGTTGCGCCTAGATTCTCTTGGACAAGTTGGATCCTTAGTTGCAATTACAACTTTAGCATTTACCGTAAAGCACATTGATAACGATAGAAACATTAATAGTATTTTTCTAAACATATTTTTCACCCCGTTATACCAATTTTAAAATCCACGAGAAGCTCCGCCGCCACCAAATGAACCTCCTCCACCTTGAGAAGTCCCTCCGGCAGAAGACTGCCCTCCACCAGCGTGCACAACGTTGTTACCTAACGTCAGGCACAATGACAGAAAAAGAAAAGTTGTTGCTTTTAATATTTTTCGTAGCATTATTACCACCTACAAATATAATTTCAGGCTAGCCAAGTTTATTATAGCACATAAATTTCCAAAATAAAGCATAATTTTACAAAAATCAAAAATTCTATGTTTTGAATCAATTTTGCATTACGCTATTGGAAAAATATGGTTACAAAAATAAACTTACCGTTACAATTTTCTTTAAAACAAAAATTGACTTAAACTTTCTATTGATAGGTTCAAGTCAATCTTTTATTTTTAACTCAGCTTTTTTTATTAAAAATTTTTTCGTAACTTCAAGTGCAGTAAAAAATGAAACTTCCAAGCATTCCCGACCTTCTCTATTTACATGCCTTCCATCACATAAAAGCTTGTTGTTCTTTTTAATTTTTCTCGTAAAGTCTGACAAAAATTCTTCTATTTCAATCAATTTGGGCTTAAATTTTTTGTCTATTCCCAACACATAATCAGTGCTAGTTTTTAATTCAATGCATAGTTTAAGAAAGGTTGGAAAGTCTGGCTCGCGCCGCTCCTGCTCATACATCCCGATTGTAGACACTGCTACACCTATGGATTTTGCAAGCTCCGCCTGTGATATGCCTTGCTTCAACCTTAATAGTTTTATTCTTGTTGAGAAAAATAATAAGTCTTTATCTGCTAAATTTTTGACCTTTATTTTTGGATGCTCTTCATCGGTGATAGAAATTAGAAAGTCAGATTTGTCGATTAACCAGTCAAATAAACTTAATTGCAAAACTTGCGGTGATATTTTTTCAAAATTCAAATGAATTATTTCGTCAAATAATTGCTCTGATTTGATTTTTTCTGAAAAGGCCGGCAATACTAAACACAACCGTACTCGCGGATACTCATTTTTTATTTCTTTAACGCATTCAGTGCACAGCGCATCAAAATCATTTTCTGCACATACATAAAACTCTGTAACATCGAAACTTGTCACTAATTTCTTGATTTCTTTTTTTAGCTTTTGCTTTAATTTCTCGACATTAATTTTCTTTTTAGACCAAGAAAAACAGCATACATTTTTACCCATTATATCACCTCTCAATTTATGGTTACACTTATAGTATCATAATTGGTTATATTTTGTAAACAATTGTAGTGCTAAAATTTACTACATAAATAGTAACTAAAGAGGTGACATGATGTTTGAAGTAGATAATGAATTTAAAAATGCCAATGTTCCCAGAACTATTCGCTTTACGGAACCTTTATTTGATGAATTAAGTAAAATTGCTTCAGAAAATGGCATCTCTTTTAACCTGCTTGTTCTTCAATGTTGTAAATATGCAATGGAAAATATGAAACCAAATAATAAGAAATAACAATTTTAAAATCTCATAATCAGGCCATCAAAATGCCATCATTAGTTATAGTTATCAAAATTAAAAGCCCAACATTATGTACCTATTAGTATTAAAACACTTTTTTCCATTTTGTTAATTTCTTAATATGTATAATGTTGAGCTCCCCAAATTTAATTTTTTAGCAACTCCTCGTTGCGTATAACCTAGACACTTGTGGATAAACTTCATGTTTTCTGCAAGTTCTTTTTTATATATACCATGAACACTAGTTTTCCACTTTTATTAATTACATTTTGCGAGGATTATATCCCCTTAATAATTATGATTATAACCCCCATAATATTAATTGTCAAGATTAAAGGTGGGGAATATATGGTTGTTTTTGATAAATTGTGGATACTGATGAAGAAAAAAGGAATTAGCACATATAAATTAAGAGAGTACTGTGGCATTGATAGTAAAACTATTCGTAGATTAAAAGCAAACGAAAACGTTGAAACAAAGACATTAGATAAATTGTGCACAGCTTTAAATTGTAAATTAGAAGACATCGCGGAGTTTATTGACGCGGAAAATAATTGATATTTTTTCAAAATAAGACAATTTTATATAATTTACTAGCTAAAAATTAGCACTCAATTGTCCTTCGGTAAGATATACCGGAAACAAAGAGTGCTGAGTTTTTCATTATATTTTTTGAAAATTTTATAGCTACACGTTCGGAGGTTAACTTATCTTTTAAAATATTTTTCAATATCTTCTTCGTAAGCAATTGGGTAAGTTGTTGTGTCGAACTTAATAGAAAAGCTCGGTTTGTCTAGAGAATTGTCCCAAGAAACAATTAATATATCTTTACCAATATATTCTTTCTTTATTATTTTTTGTTTTAAAATTTCAAGAATTCGGGCATAGATTTCTTGGTTAATTTCATTTGCTAAAATATTGTCGTCAGCATTTCCTAATAACAAGTCTGAAGTCTCACTAATTTTTCCTTTTTTATTTTCGGTAGACTCATTAGTTTTTGAAATAAATTTTTCTTTAAGAAAATAAAAAGTTTTAGGAAGCGCTTCAAAAATAAAAGAAGCCAAATTACGCAAAGGTTGTACAACATAAAATCCAAGACCTACTCCACCAATAGCCAATATATTTTTCCACGTCAAAATTAATTTTGCAGCAACAACTCCTAACGCAGTTAATCCACCAGCTTCAAGGTATCGTTTTACGTAAAAAGAGTTCTTCTCAGACTTTGTTATTTTTAACTTTTTTTCAAAAAAATCAATTAGTTCATTAACACTTTCAAATCTTAAAATATGTTTTTGGCAAGTTGGGATACTATTTAAGCAAGCACCCTTATACCATGTGGTGTCGAGTAATTTATCTTCTTCATAAGCGCTATGCGTTACATCGGTCAAGGCATTAGTGTTTACAGAAAAATTACATATAAAAAATATTGATATAACGATAGAGAAAAATCTTTTAATAATTCCCATATGTCTTTTTTTGCTCCTTCTCATACTCATCTATTTTTTCTTTCAAAGATTCTTCCAACAATCTAAATTTTTCATTAAAACTCTGTTTGTCTACATCGGTATATTGAACCCCACTTGAAACAAAACCAACTGATGAAGATGGAGAATTTTCATTTAAACTAGTTGTAATAATTAAAGCATCTTTGTCTTTCCAAAACTTATATTTTATATTTGACAAAATTTGCTTCAATGCATAAAATGTATTATCGTTACTGTTAAATAAACTTTCATAGTTTATATTATTAACTTTAGGAATAGAATCAGGTGTTTCTGAAAGCGCGTTTAAAGGAATCAGGGCAGACGAAATAGCAAAACCTTTGCTTATATAATCTGGAATTTTAGTTCCTACATCAAATGCGCCTATATTTGAACGAGTTACCTTATTATAAAAATTTACAAAAGAATTACCTAAATTATTCAGAGAGGCATGTATAAAATTCGTCATCGTTTCAACGCTAGTCAGCACAAAAACTGTCACACCTAAACAAATTACAGACTTTATTGTATAGCCTACCCAATCAAAAATTTTATTTTGTCGCTCCTCTTTTAAAACTTTATTATCATTATAAAATTTAATAAATTCCTCCGTATATGTATACGGTAGTTCTGTTATAACTTTTTCAATGTTATTGTAATCAAATGCATACACAGTGCTATCTGCGTTCAAGCCGACATCAGTTATTTTAACATAATGCTCACCATTTTTTATTTTGTTCAATGCTAATTCTTTTGCGCAATATTCATTCACAAATTGATTATGTGAGTTTTTTTGAAAACAATCGTTATTATCTGCTGCAAAAGTTAGCAAATTAAAATTGTTAAACAATAATAAAAGGTTTAATGTAAAATTTATGATAATTTTTAAAAACTTTTCCATTATTTTATCTCCTCATATGTATCAATAATATTTTGAAGTTGGTTTGTAAACAAATTAATAGCATTTTTTATTTTACTAGCTTCCATTGTCGTATAATTTATTTCACCATGCTTAAAGCCACAAATATTAATAAAAAAATCAGGTTTATCAAAATCAACCAGTCTCAAACATAACATATTTTTATCAGTAAATTTTGTAAAAGCAATATTTTTTAAAAGTATTTTAACTACACTTAATTTGTTGTTATATTCACAAATTAATCTTTCATAATCAATAGAGGGCTTCGTTAAATACGTATTTAAGAAAACAAACAAAAGAAAATACAAAGGCAAACTAACACAAATACCTTTAAAAAGAGAATATAAAAAACTTTTAAGTTTTGACGCTTTTAAAACACTTTCTTTATTCTGACGAATATCTGCATTACATTGTTCCTGTTTTGTTTTTTCGGCATTAATCTTGAAGAACGAAATCGCATATGTTAATATTCCAGTTATAAGTGCCACAAGTAAAGATATTTTATTTATCTTTATATTTTGTCGTTTTGTCTCACTTTTTTCAGTTTCATATATCTTTTCAAAATCTGAAATCATTATATTCGGAGTTAATAACTCAATTATTTTTTTTAATGACTCATCTTTTAAAACTGAAATAATAATAGTGTACTCTCTTCCACAAATCGTACGTAAATCTTTTATAAAATCAGTTTTACCGCTCTGTACGTCGTCTTCCAGAGATTCAAACGAATTAATTCTTTCTGCAAAACACATTCCCTCGTTATATTTTTCTAGACCAAAGCTAATTTGAGAAATCCTACAATTTATAGAAAAACAGAGTGTAATTGCAATCAATTTTTTTACAAATTTCAAAGAAGATCTCCTCTTTCCTTCATCTTATCATATTCATTTATTATCTTTTGCATATCAATTTTAGCACTTTCAAATTGTCTTTCAATTTCTTGTCTTTCTGTAGAACTATAGTTCAAACCAATGTTTTCAAAACTAACTGTTGCCCTAGCATAACTTGGTGCATTATTGAAAATTACTGACACAGAGTCCGCTGCTTTCCAAAAGCTCCATTTTAAGGCTGCTAATATCTGAGAGAATGCAGACACGGTATTTTCCAGCTTTGTGGTTTGAATCTCTTTTTCTTTCTCCTGTTTATCACGTATCTGTGTGGCTCGAAAATAACCTCCAAGTTCTCCACCACCAAGTCCACCTGTTACCGCACTAATAACAAGCTTTGTTGCTCTTGCAGCTTTAGCTGTAAATGCAACCGCCGCTCCCGCGGGACCACAAAAAAATGCAGCTGCTGTCGTGCCCACAGTCGCACCAACTACCCCTGCAACCGTAGCCCACAGCTTTACACTGCCGGTAAACTTGTTTTGGTCTTTCGTATAGTTTCCTTTCATTGGAATCGGAATAGTTTCACCAGTAAAATGTTTATACAATTCTGAAACAACAGTTTCTGCATCTTTAGTATCAAAACCACAAAGAAATTTTATTCTATTTACTGCAGATTCTAATATTTTATGGTTCAAGGCACGGTGTTTTGCGTCTCCAAACAATCTCGCCATGTCCTCAACAAATAGTGCCATTGCATTTAGTGTAAACATATGAACTTCGTGTTGTGCTTCCGGTCCGACACCCAAGCTTTTCTCCTGCATAGGTACTTCTTTTTTGTTTTCCAGCGCTTTTCTCAGCTCTCTTATTACAAATTTTTTGGCACAGAGCGGTTCTATATAATTTCCTATTTTATTCCTTTTATCAAAAGGACACGGGTCATCCATAAAATTTGGATTTGGCTCATCATAATTAACATTTGGCTTCGAGTTTCCATTCGCAGCGCTTGCTATAAAACCTATTACGTTAGAAAAAAATAAACTACTACACAAAAAAATACTCAATAAACATCTTAATACTTTCATAAAAAATCCACCTTTGCATGTTATCTCAATTATCTTATCAAAAATACTCCTTTCAAATCACACCTCTACTTTTATTTCATATAATGCTTGTAAGTTTTATAAACTCACCATTTTAATATGAATTTTAAAGTTGATAACTACCTAATCAAGTTTATAATATCTAATGTTTTTTCAAATTTCAATACATTTCAGGTAAAATTTCCCTTTGAAACAAAAAATACCATTAATCTAAAAACTTTATGTTTAAAAAACGATTAATAAATTATAAATATATAGAAAACACCTTAAATCGGCATTATTTTATTGTTAAAAGAAAACAAAAAACAGCTCAAAAGCTAGCTTACACTAACAATTGAGCTGTTCAGATTTTATGTTTTTAGTTTTAGTTACATCAAATATTCAATAGTTTTGTTATCAAATCAAAAATATAATTGCTCCCACGCGACAGCAAAATTCCTGTTAACACACAACCAACGTATGGAATCTGCGACGTTAAATTAAAGTGCGCCGGTAAATCTAGCCTATAAGCCACCGCAATAATTATGCCTAAAGTTATACTGAAAAGCATTTGCCAACAGAAATCTTCTTGCACAAAAAACTGATTGAAGTATGTAATGATGGCTTCAATCAGGATTGCAAACGAAGCTATTCCAAAACTTTTGTTTTCCATCTCTTTCACCTCCATGTTGTTTTGAACTCAGATAAAATCGCGAGCAAAGTTTTTTGAAATTCGCAAAAGGCTATGTTCACGAATTGGTCTGCGCGACCACGCGCATGAATGCATCAGCGAAGCCGGCGTCTTCTGCTTTTTGAAGCTGTTTTTCTGCGTTTTCTTTGCTTGAATAAGCT
>ULMG01016259.1_pt1 | contig 25526 bp, 18 predicted proteins | sample 1951601 | NCBI WGS metagenome assembly ULMG01 (sample SAMEA4835545, study PRJEB28245) | human gut metagenome | biome: gut microbiome; material: fecal sample | place: Denmark | collected 2008
TTCTCGCCGCCTTGCGGCTCGCGTTCCGTCTCGTCCGTTTGTTCGCAAAACTCGCGTTTATCAACGACGGTTTTTGCTCTGTTCCTCAATAATTTGCTTGTCTATCTCGTCCAAATCTTCGTCATCGTCGGTCGGTTGTTCGGCTTTGACTTCCGTCGCCTTGTTCACGTCGCTCGACTTTTGCATAAGAGCGGCGAATGATTTCGAGGCAAACAACGTGCTTCCCGCGACGAGCGCGATGAGCATATCGACGAACGCAAACGAGTTGTACGCCATACTGTACGCGATTGCCGTGTCGTACTTGTCAAGGTCTGCATAATCCGCAAACGCAAATACGCCCGAGCAGACGTGGCAAGCGTATCTCAACACCACGGCAAGCACGCCGCCGAGCAAGAACGCAACCACCTTTTTGTCCTTGAACACGCCCTTTTCCATAAATATACCGCTGACGCCGATAAGACCGAAAGCGAGAGGATAGTCGAGCAAGAATTGCATCGGGTGAATGATGAACGGGTCTTGCAACGCTTGCAATACGCCGTAAATCGTGCACACGATAAGTCCCCTTCTCGTGCCGAACATACAGCAGTAAATCATAAGCGGAAGAAGGCTTGCGAACGTAACCGATCCGCCTTGCGGCAGTTTGAAAAGTTTTGCATACGACAACGCAAACGAAAGCGCGATCGAGATTGCGCCGTAAACGATAGAGCGAGTGTCGCTCATCTTGCGCTTGTCGCCGACGAACCACATCACCACCATCATCACCATAAACACGACTGCGGACACGATCATTCCGACGAGGTTTGCGTTCGGGTAATAGTCTGCAATATCGCCGTAGTATTGCGACATAAGCACCATCGTGGCGATAAAGCAACCGAGCGTCAAAACAGCTGTGACGATAAAAGAAATCTTGACCGCCTTATTGCTGAAAAGCGAACTTACGAGCATTGCGATTGCCCCCGCGACCACGGTTATGAGCGTTGCGAGTATGGGGTAAAAGAGTTTTGCCTGCATATCGTCGATGTTGCACTGGAATTTGACGTAGGCAAACACCACGACCATAGTTACGGCAAAGCCCGTCGTTATGCCTACGACATACTTTTTGAAATCGGCAAACTTGTCACGTCTTTTGAACCACACGAGCAAGCCGACGATTATAAACGCCGCTACCAACGCAACCGCAAGGTAAAGCGCAACGAATTGCAACTTGTCGCTTAACGTTTCGATATCCATAAAAAAAGTCCTCCTGCTATTTGGGGAACTTGAAAAGAAAAGGCAATATCTTAAAACTTACGTTTCGTTGCTTCCTTACGCGAGGATTATCTCACAAGTTTGAGGGTATCATCTCAGCTTTACAGCACCCCTAGCGAGTTTTATTGTATGCGAGAGGCAGATTTAAGTCAATTATTTTGCGAAAATAGCCGAAAAATCCCTCAAATTTTATCAAATTGCCCATTTTCTTGACTTAAAATACGAAAAGTATTATATTGTTTACTACATCAACGAAGGAGATAACTTTTATGAAAAAACTTAAAAAACCCGAGTTCAAACTCTGGAAAGAATTTAAGGCATTTATCAACAAAGGCAGTGTTCTCGATCTCGCCGTTGGTATGATTATCGGCAGTGCTTTTACCGCTATCGTAACGGCGCTTGTTAAAGGTATTCTCCAACCGCTCATCAATATGATTCCTCTTGGCGACGGCAAAAGTTTGCAAGTCGTTTTAAGAAATCCCGTTGTAGACGAAGCGGGCACGGTAATAAAAGAAGCAGTCATAATGGATTTTGGCGCGGTAATCAGTGCAATCATCACATTTTTACTTACTGCCATTGTTTTGTTTGCGATAATCAAACTTATCAATTCCGTTAAAGGCGGATTCGTCGGACTTAAACGCGATACGAAATTCCTCGAATCCCTCACACCGGAAGAAAAAGCGACAATCAAAGGCAAAATCGCAACCAAGAAGGAACTCAAAGCAATCAAAGCGGCTCGCGACGAAGCGCAAGCAAAAGCAGACGCAGAAGCGGCAGCGGCGGCACAAGCGTCAAAACCCGAAACAAGCGAAGATTTGCTTCGTGAAATCCGCGACCTTCTCAAAGCGCAACAAGTTGAAAAAGCAACCGCGCTTCTCGACGAAAAGGCGGACAAGAAATAATACTTACTTCATCAAAAACATTCACACGAAACCGCTCATAAAGAGCGGTTTTCTTGTAAAAAACAAAACGAACTCAAGATTGTCTCTCGGGTTCGTTTTATTCTTGTTTGGTGCGCATAAAGCAACCGCAGTTGAACGCATCAATCAAAACAGTTTTTTGCTAATTATTTTCGCAAGAACAGTTATCGCTTCTTCTTATGATATAAACTAAGTTACAAACGACGAATACACCCAAAGCCTTAATAACGCTTGCTTTTTTCATAACCCGACCTTAAAATCATTTTTCGCGATGCGACCGAACGTTAAATCTTTTAATCGTCGATATTAACTTTTTCGACGCATAGTCGGACGGAGCACGCCAAACCCAATTCCCTTGTGCAACGGACGGCGTATTCATTCTGCCTTCTTCGTTTCCAAGCAAAAGCCAGTCCTGCAACGGTATCACCGCAAGTTCCGCAATTGAATCAAACGCCAGTTTAATCATCTTATATGTCGGGTTTAACCATTTGATGTGCGAACATTCTCTTTTGAATCGTTTTAGCGTATCTCCGTCGAGGTTTTCCGTCCACGTACGAGTACAGTCGGCGTCGTGAGAACCTGTATAAACCACATAATCTTTGTTTGTATATAGCCTCGGCAAATATTCGCTGTCTTCATCAAAAAACGCAAACTGCAATATTTTCATCCCGGGATATCCGCAATAAGCAATCAACTCGCGCACGTCATCTGTCAAAAAACCAAGATCTTCCGCAATTATTTTTGCATTAGGGACACTTTGATTTATCGCGTCGAAAAGTTTTTCCCCGGGGCCTTTTTCCCAGTGTCCGTTGCGAGCGGTCTGCTCGCCGTACGGTATTGCATAATATCCCGCAAACCCGCGAAAATGGTCTACCCTTACAATGTCAAATAACGACGCACAAATTTTGATGCGCGAACACCACCACTTGTAGCCGTTCTTCTCCATTTTCGCATAATCGTAAATCGGATTGCCCCACAATTGTCCATCCGGGGAAAATCCGTCGGGAGGACAGCCTGCAACGAATGTCGGATTCAAATTCTCGTCAAGCAGATACTCGTCCGTATTACTCCAAACGTCAACGGAGTCATATGCAACGTAAATCGGCATATCGCCTATAATTTTTATTCCTTTTGAACGAGCATAATCGCGAACCTTTTTCCATTGCGTAAAAAACTTGAATTGAACGAATCGCCAAAACTCCGTTTGACCTTCAAAATCGCTTTTTCTCTCGATTGCGTTTTTGTATATTCGATATTCATCCGCCCAAGATGACCAAGGCGCATAATCGTAACTCTCTTTTATTGAGAAGAATAAAGCATAGTCGTCAAGCCACTGCTTGTTTTTATGACAAAAACGTACATATTCGACCGTTTTCACAAATCTCGAAAAGGCTTTTTTGAGCACGGCAATTCTTGTTAAAAACAATCTTCCGTAATCTATGCGCTCGCTTTTGCACTTTTCTCCATCAAGTTCGTCGCTCGTCAACAATCCTTCTTTATACAATTCTTCCAAATCCACAAAATACGGATTTCCCGCAAAAGATGACGGCGACTGATACGGGCTGTCGCCGTAGGCAGTCGGATTGAGCGGCAAAACCTGCCAACACTTCGTTGAGGTTTTGTCCATAAAGTCAATCCAATCATAACACGGCTTGCCAAAAGAGCCTATACCGTACTCGGATGGCAAACTGCTAACTGCCATAAGCAATCCGCTTTTGTGCGAAAAACCGAATTTTTTATTTACCGCCATATAACAAACTCCCTATGCCGACTTGCGTTATTTCAATCTGATTTGATCCTCGACGTCGAATATAGACATCTTGTCAACGGGCAATACAACGTCAATGCTTTCTTCATTAAAATCATCCCCGACCTTGGCGTATAATACCGCTCCGTCTCTCTCGCATTTTGCATATCGTTCGGTATCGTAATCTAAAATCTTTTCGACCGAAAACGGTATGCCGTCCGTCGCAATTTCAACGTCTTGTGGCGAAAATTCAAAACTTAATGCTTTGCCAATGATTTTAGTGCCGCCGATTCCGACCAACTTCGACGCAAGTTCTCTTGTGCACTCAAACTTATGTCCCATCGTCTCGAACAAAAATTTCGGGATTGCGGCAGACTTAACGATTTCCTTAAACGTTCGCTTGTCTTTATTCCTTTGACGAAGCATTTTCCCGCTTAGTGTATTGAACGCAGGTATTGCCTCGTGAACAATCTTGTCGTCTGTCGAACAAGCAACTTTTTTCAGGTCGATACCAAGCGTAATCTCTCCGCTCGTTTCTTCGTCAAATAAAGCAAAAATTATCTGACCGCCTGTTTCGACGTAATGCAAATACTTTCCGTTGACTTCTTCGACCTTTTTCACCGTTCCGACAACGTCGTTTCCTTTTTCGACAGCATCGACAGGAATGATCAACTTATAATTTCCGTCTTCCATTGAAAATGCCGACGGCAATTCTATCCTTGACGAACCGATTTCGAACGCATGATTTTTCACGACAACGCTTATGACGGAGCAATCGGGAATTCTCGGAATCATATTCGCTTCGGTTTCCGCCTCGAAAACCTGCATGTTTTCAATATCAAACGAGATTTCCGTGACGCTTCCGACTTCGAAGCGCGTCATTGTCGGCGCTTTTATAACAATTTTGGTCGAGCTTTGCAAGCCGAGTTCTTTGTCAAAGTTCAAATCTCCGAATACTTGGCTTTCGGTTCCCAATTCCTCGATGTGCGAAACCTTGATTTTTGCCTTTGCCGTATATTTTTCGGCGTCGATGGAGATATGTTCCGCGCGCAGTCCAAGCACGACTTTTTTTCCGTGGAACACGTCCGCTTGTTTTGCTTTTGCAAAGAAGTCTTTGGGCAATGCGATTTTTAACGGCGCGTCGGTAGCGACAAACGATATATCGTCGCCTTCGACATTGATTTCCGCGTTTATGAAATTCATTTGAGGCGTTCCTATAAAACCTGCGACAAACACGTTTTGAGGATACTTATATAAATTGGTAGGCGTGTCGATTTGCTGAACGAATCCGTCTTTCATAACGACTATTCGCGTGCCCATCGTCATTGCTTCGACCTGATCGTGCGTGACGTAAATAAACGTAGTTTGCAGCCTGTGATGCAGCGCGCTTATTTCGCTTCTCATTGCAGTACGCAATTTTGCATCGAGATTTGACAAAGGTTCGTCAAGCAAGAAAACCTTTGGTTCTCTTACAATGGCTCTTCCCAAAGCGACTCTTTGACGCTGTCCGCCACTCATTTCCTTCGGTTTTTTGTCCAGATATTCGGTTATATCCAACGTTTGCGCCGCTTCTCTGACCTTTTGGTCGATAACCGCTTTCGGCAATTTTCGCAATTTCAGACCGAAAGCCATATTTTCGTACACCGTCATATGCGGATACAGCGCATAGTTTTGAAACACCATCGCAATATCTCTGTCCTTCGGTTCTACGTCGTTTACAAGCGTATCGCCTATATAGAGTTCGCCGGCAGTGATTTCTTCAAGACCGGCTATCATACGAAGCGTGGTGGATTTTCCGCAACCCGACGGCCCGACGAATACAATAAATTCCTTATCTTTTATATCCATCGTGAAGTCGTTTACGGCTTTTGTTCCGTTGGGATAAACTTTGTATATGTGATTGAGTTTTACGTCTGCCATAATTACCCTCTTATTGTTTGACGGCGCCTGCCGACAAACCGTTTATCATATATTTGATTAAGAAGAAATACAAGATTACAATCGGGACGGCGATAAACACCGCGCCTGCCGAAAATCTTGCGAATTCGGTTTCCGGAAGAGACATAAGTCCGACCGCCGCCGTCCACATGTTTTTGTCTTTGAGAAGAAGCTTCGGAAGGATAAAATCGCTCCACGGCCACGCAAATTGCGTCAAAAGCGTATATACCAAAATCGGTTTTGACAGCGGAAGCGTTACGTTAAAAAATATCCTCGCATTGCTTGCTCCGTCGATTCTTGCCGCTTCGTAAATCGAATTCGGAATAGTGTCGAAAAAGCCTTTTTGCACCAAATAGCCCATCGGAGCACCGCCTGCATATATAAGAGCAAGCCCTATATGACTATTGATGAAATTGAATTGCGTCATAAGCAAATACACGGCAACCATTCCCATAAACGACGGGAACATCCCGAGAATCAGCGCGCCCTTCATCAATGCTTTTCTTCCCTTAAACTGGAAAGACGAGATGACATAAGCCGTTAAAATAACCAAAACAGTACCCAAAAGGCTACTTATCGTCGCCACAAGCAAAGTGTTTGCAAACCACTTCGGATAGTCGTACATAACGGTGTCCGCAAACAGCGCCTTAAAAGAATCAAAGGAATATTCCGACGGGAAAAAACCGTTGAAACTATATATGCTTCCGCTTGCCGAAAAGCAACTCAGCACCACCCATATAATAGGAAATACGAAGATGATTGACACCAGCAACACAACGGAGTACGTGAGCAAAACGTTTGTAGTTTTTTTGAGTTTAACACTTGATTTCTTTCTCATTTGAACGTATCCTCCCTCTTATATGCCGACGAGCGCACGTAAACCAAAAGGCTTATTGCCGAGGTGATGATAAACATAATCAGACTTATCGCCGCGCCTATTGAATAATAGTTGTTGTCAATCGACATTCTGTACAGCCAGTTGATAAGCAAATCCGTGTCGCTCGCAAGGAAATATCCGTCGCTAAGGACATCACTCCTTAAGAAATAGAACACGCCGAAGTTGTTGAAGTTGCCCATAAATTGACTGATGAGAACGGGCGTCGTAGAAAAAAGAACGAACGGAAGCGTAATTTTTCTAAACTGCATCCACGCACTTGCCCCGTCTATTCTTGCCGCCTCGTACAAATCGTTATTGATATTGGACAATATACCCGATGCAAGCAACATTATCGACGGAACGGACAACCATGCGTTTACGAACAAACCTATGCCTCTTGCCATCCACTTGGAATTGATACCCAAAAAGTCGATGATTTTGCCGCCGTTTTGGACGATAAGTTGATTTATCGGACCGCCGTTACTGAACATATAATGGAATACAAGTAAGGATATAAATCCCGGCACGGCATAGGCAAGCACGGGGAATGCTCTCCACAACGCCTTTGGCTTTACGCATTTTTTATTGTACAAAATCGCAAGCCCGAGTCCTAAAAAATAGTTGATAAACGTCGAAAGAAAAGCCCAGAGCAAGTTCCAACCGAGTATCTTTCCGAAAGACTGCGACAATTCACCCAAAGCCACGAGTTTTCTGAAGCTGTCAAGGCTCCAATCCACCAATTCGGGCGGCACGATTTTCCCGCCGTAGTTGGTGAATGCAATCAAAATCATAAAAATTATCGGCAAGACGTTGAATATCATTACGCCCAAAATGGGAATAACGAGTGCCGCCTTGTAAAAATTGCGGTTCATCAGCGACGACAAATCGTCTTTGAACGACGAAACTTTTCCTTTGAAAAGCAAGTCTTCTGCTCCGCGATGAGCGTCTTTTATGTTTGCCACATAGACGATTATGAGCGCAATAAGAGCAATCCAGGCAAATATGCCCATAAGCAACATAATCACCGAATCGTCACCCTTTATGCCGAGCCACGGATCTGCTTTTACCGTTCCCAAGGTGAAAAATCCGAACAAGTCCTTTATCCCGCGGAGAGCAAAATAGGTAATGAACCCCACTTCCAACAGAATATATATAAATCCCTTTATATATTGTCCGTTGACAATTTGCCCGGCTCCCATAAAGAACATCGACGCATACGTCGCCCTGCCCGACGTGGCAAAGAACTCTTTTAAGTTCTTTCGGGATTGCTTGGCTTTTTCGGAAACGTCCCGACGCTGCTTAGCGGCGTTCTCTTTTAGGTTTTTATATCTTTCTTTCAAACTTGTCATAGTTATGCAAAGGTATGAATAGCCTTGTAAATATTCGACGATATTTCTTCGATAACGCTTTGAAGTTTTGCCGTATCGAAGGAACGCTTACCGCATCCGTCGGTTGCGATTTGTTTGAATCCCGATGAAATCGGCGTCCAGATTTGCTTGACCGCGCTAATGGACGGCATAACTTCCAAAACGCCCGAATCGAGGTTTCTATAGGTGATTTGAGACGCTAAAGACTCTGTTTGTGCAATTACGTCGCTTCTTGCGGCAACGACGCCGAGCATATCCGCACGAGCTTTCACCATTTCGTAACCAGTTGCGAATTCGACAAACTTGACAGCCCAATCACGGTTTTTGGTATAACTGCTCACCGCATATCCGTTCACGCCACCCATGGTTTGTTGCTCGATCCACAGATCACCGTTTTTGATATCTTGTTGAGTGGTTATATCTCCGTTCTTTGGAAGTTTCGGCAATCCTGTAATAACGAGATTCTCTTTTGCCTTTGCGTCCGCGCTCGCCTGATCGAGTCCCTCTTTTTGATATTGAAGCGACATCTCTTTCAAGAACTGTGAAGTGATATCCGGAGTGGTTATCGTTGCAAAAATCGTTCCGTTTGCAAGCATGGGCGCGCGACCGTTTGTAAACGAATCGTCAATACACTTTTCATCCATGACGCCGGCAAGCTCCCACATAATCTTTGCACCCTTCACCGCATTGCCTTTTGCAATACCTATATCCTTGTCATTGGTGTTGTTGTTGCCAAACACGTATGCGCCGTACGAAAGCAAGAAACCGATATTGAAATATTCGTTTCTCAACTCGATGGCATAACCGAATTTATTGATGTCCGCTTGGCGAATACCTTTGCTGTATCTGTACATTTCCGTCCAATATTCAACCATATCCGGCACGTCGTTGCCATTCTTATCCCATTCGGTTTTCCAGTTGTCGGGAAGCGCGTCTTTGCGATAAAACAGTAACGGTTGTTGAACGTTTACCGGCACTCCGCAATAAACCGTTTTGCCATCGTAATTGTATTTGAAGGCATCCCATGCGTTTTGCGGGATTTTATCATAGCAATCCATTTGCTCTATATCGAGCGGGATTATATGATGTTTTTCGACGTACGACATGAGAATATCGTTTGCCTGATACAATACGTCCGGTCCGTGACCGTACGGTCCGTCTTTTTCAAGATCGCTGAACTCGTCCATATTCGCATCGACGGCTTTTACTCCTTCGCTTGCATACTTTGCATTGAATGCGTCCAGCAATTCCTTGAGATATCCTTCTTTTTTTGCCGTATCGTTTTCAAGAATACGCAACACGACCTCTTTTTTATCTTCGTCATTGTTGCACGCGGCAAAGCAAAATGCTACCGTCGTAAACACCATAACAACGACCAAAAAAATCGTCACGAGTTTTCCCTTTCTCATAATTTTTCTCCTTCTATAACAAAGGAATCGGCATTGCCGTCCTTATTGTTATTATATTCTATCAACGGCCTTGCGCCAACCCCCTTTTTTTTGCCTCGACGCACAATCAACCGCAAAACCTGTTCCTCGCTTGCTCGTTCAATAACCAATGCTTCGTTTTGAGAAAAAATCTTTAATTTTCCGCTCTTTATTGCAGGCTGACGTTTCAAAGCGAGCAATTCTTTGAGCGAGGTTTGAAACCTCTTTATTTCCTCATCTTCCAGTCTTGAAAAATCGAACGTTCTTCTGCAATCGGGATCATATTCCCCTTCGAGCAATATATCCGTGCCATAGTACAAATTGAAACTTCCCGGCAAAAATATCAGCGTCGCTATTGCACAAAGCAATCTGTTGCTGTCCTTTTTTATTTGTGTATAAAATCTCGCCGTATCGTGACTATCGAGCAAATTGAACATCATATTGTTTGTGACGTCGCTATATCTCATATAAAGCGAATTGAGCTGCCCGGCAAGTTGCTTTCCGTCTATGCTCTCATCAACCCAAAAGTCTATCATGCGCTTTGTGAGCGCATAGTTCATAATGGAATCGAACTGATCTCCTCTCAAAAAACTCTCGCTGTTATGCCAGTTTTCTCCAATCAACGCCGCGTTCGATTTCTGAGCTTTTACCGCTTCTCTCGCCTTTCTCCAAAAGCCGTGCGAAACCTCGTCGGACACGTCAAGACGCCACCCGTCCACATCGCATTCTTTCATCCAATATACCATTACGCCAATAAGATAATTTTGCACTTCCTTATTGCAACTATTGAGTTTTGGCATATATTCACAATCTCCGAAGCACGCATAATTAGGCGGATTCTGTTCGACTTTTTCACCGTCTATGACAAACCAATCGAAGTATTTTGATTTTTTGCCGTATTTAATTACGTCTTTGAACTGCTCAAAATCCCTACTGACGTGGTTAAACACGGCGTCAAGCACGACTTTCATTCCTTTGTCGTGAGCCTTTTCGACCAGCCTTTTTAAGGATTCTTTGTCGCCGAAAGATTCGTCTATGCAATAAAAATCTATTGTGTCATACTTGTGGTTCGAGTTGCTTTTGAAAATCGGCGTAAGGTAAAGCGCCGTTGCGCCAAGTCCTTTGATATAGTCCAAATTTTCCGTTATTCCGTCAAGATTGCCTCCGTAAAACGAAGTCGGAGTGGGCAATTCGTCCCATTTGGCATTGATTTTTGATTTAGCGGTATCCGTTTTGCAAAATCTATCCACAAAGATTTGATAAAACACCGCATTGTTCAGCCATTCGACGTTTTGCATCACGTCATCGTCGTTGATATAAGCAAACTGAAAACTATTAAAATATGCTAAGTTAAAATTGTATGTGCAAACCAAGCCGTCCTCACAAAAGTAGTACGACTTGTCATTGTTTTCAAAGTAAAATACATACGCAAGCCTTGGATCGTCAAGACAAAGCGTCGTGCCGTAATAATCGAATTTCGCATCGCTTGCAATCAGTTCCAATTCTTGTCTAAACTGTTGTTGCGCAATATGATATTTTGTATTATACAAAACGGACAATTTGCAAATTTGTTCGCCCTTTGCAAAGCGAATTCTCAACACTATTGTTTTATGGTCCGTTGCGAAGCAATAATTGCTTTCGGGACGATGGTAAATTGCCTGAATGTTCATTTTCATATTGATTTTTTTCTACTAAGATTGTATAATCCGATTATTATGAGCAAGAAAGTCACAATGAGAGATATCGCAAGAGAGGCAGGCGTTTCTGTCGCTACCGTGAGTTACGTCCTTAACGACAAGGACGATTCGCGCATAAGCGAGGACACAAAACGCAAAATCTGGCAACTCGTCAATCTCTATAATTACCGCATCAACTTCTCGGCAAAATGTCTGAGCAGTGGCAACACCGACGTCGTAACGATATATATCGGCGACAACGACGTCTCTGCCTACAAAGCCGAAACGATGCTCCTCATCCAAAGACTTTCCGATAAACTTGCATCCGTCGGATATTCCTTGCAAGTTACTTTTGACAAAACCGTCAAGCGTGTCACAAATTGCGACGCAATCATTTGCTACAACACCGACAACTCGTTTTTCCGTGCGCTTGGCGAGGTAAACTTTTGCCCCCTTCTCGCGCTCGATACGGTCATTCCGAACGGCGATTTGTTTTATCAAATCACAACAGATTACAACGCCGTGGCACAAAAAGCAAACTCCCTTTTCGGCACGGACAACTGGACTGCCGTTGCGTTGAAACCAAACAGCGAAGAGCTAAAAGAACGCTTGTTGCAACAACTGAATCACGTTCGGTTTATAGAAGACGATTCCCCCGTTTCGACAGAGTCGCAAAATGTTGTCGTCCTTGGCAGTATGGTGTCGAAGTTTTGTCAAAAAAACGCTCCTAACGTTTTGACTATTGATTCTCATTCCGATGAAAAGATCGACAAAATCGTAGAGTGTCTTGACATCGCAATCAACCGAAAAGAAGCCGTGTCAAGCGATATACGAATCTGATTTTACACCGAAATCAGGTATGCCCCTGCAACAAAACGTCGCAGGGGCATTTATTATTGTTATGCTGTTGCTTGTACTTTATAAATATCGATTTTGTCGGTTTTATAGTTGTAAACAACTCGATACTCGCCTGCTTCGGAGCAGCAAATGTTGTTCTTTCCTTCAACCGTGAATATTGCGTTTGCGTCGCCGTCCGTGCCGAGTTTATCCTTTCCAACCCAAAGGCCGCCGTCCTTCGCGCCGATATTATACGCGTCCAGACCGAATTCGACATCTTTTGCAAACGTCAAAGTAATTTCATAAATGTTTTTGTTTTCGCTGTTCGCCGTCATCTTGAATTCGTCTTTGAACTCGTGTTTCCAGCCGTTCATCGTGCCTTTGACAAAAACGTCTTTGCCTACTTTTGCGATGGTCAAAACCTTGCTGTAAGAGTTGAACGTTATGTTATAAGTTCCGCTCTCGCCGACTTTGACGTTTTTGTTATCCTTGCTTACTGCCGAAAAACCTACCGAGCCGACAAGATATTCCGAGTTGTAGTCAGCAATTTTATTGTCCCAAGTAAGCGTTTCGTCGGTTGTTTTGTGTGCGCGGACAACCAACTCATCGCCCTTGTTGAGCACAACGTTTTCCAAGGTGTAAACGTCACCTTTTTGTATCATTTTGTATTTTGCTTGGTTTTCCGACTTTTGATAGTCACCCCAATTTCCGCCAAGTATTGTGCCATCGATGAAGTAGTTATATTCTGTTGCGTCAACCGCGCTCTTGGTTGCGGAGATAGTTTTGCTTTCGGGATCGAGAACAAAGTCATATATGCCTGCTTCTTTGGTTTTTATATTACCTACAAGTTTGCCGTTTTCATCGGTTTTCCCGGTAAACAATGCGATACTTGCTTCATCAACGTCGGTAATTTTGAAATATTGGCTGTTTTCTTTGATCTCGTCGCCTTTTGTTACGGCGCCCATGAACATGAATTCTTCACCCGCTTTGAGTTGAACTTTCAACGTGTGTTTACCGTCCGCTCCCGCTACGAAACGAGTTGCCGGCGAGAAAACGTTTGCCCAGTTGGTGATTCCTGCGCCTTTGATGTAATAATTGACGACTTCTTGCACTTCAACGGGCTTTGCGTCGCCGTTACGCGTGACGGTCAGGCGGTTGTTGCTTGTATCGGAATCGGTTGTGAGCGTGAGCGTGTAATTGCCGTCTTGCTTGACGCTGATATTTTTATTTTCGTCAAGACCGGTGGCAGCTTCCATGTATTCGTCCGCACCTACAAGGTTTCTGAAAGAAGCACGTGCGCCGTCTTTATTGTTGTAATCAAGAATACCCGTATCAAGCAACACCGTGAGTTGGAAAGCGTCGCCGACGTGCAAATCGATTTTCAGTTCAAACACGTTGTTTTTGCCCTCTACTTTGGCCATATGATAGTTGGTTGCAAGTTTGTCGCCCCAACCGTTCATAGTGCCGGAAATAACCCAGTCTCTCGTATCGACAAAACTGTTGTCTTGCCATTGCGCATACGCTTTTGCGTCCTCTTCCATCGGAGCGTCAAAATCGAACGCCTTTGCACTGGTCGGAGTAACAAACCAACCTCTGAAAGTAAAGCCTTCTTTTGTCGGTGCTTCCGGCATAGTAGGCGCTTTGCCCTTTTCAACCTTTTGCGTTGACAAAACGGTTGTTCCGTCGTTGTCGCACAAAGTGAGCGTAACGGTTTCCGTTTCGTTGCAAGCAACCATAGAAAGCGTCATCGCCACAATGAGCAACGCAATCGATACAATAGATAAAACTTTTCTCATAATTCCTCCTTGAAAAGCATTGCTTTCTCTGCTTAACCGTTTGCTTAATCGTTAAGCAATTTTATAATACCCCTTAAATCTTGGCTTGTCAATACCCCGTTTTTAGTTTTTTATTAGGATATTCTTCAATATTTCAATTTGTGAAAAGTAAAAAATAAAACGAACTTTGAATTTTCATCAAGGTTCGTTTTATTCTTGTTTGGTGCGCAGAAAGCAACCGCAGTTGAACACATCAATCAAAACAGTTTTTTGCTAATTATTTTCGCAAGAACAGTTATCGCTTCTTCATATGATATATCGTCATATAATAAGATTGATGTGTTTTCCTTGTAATCAATCCTATAATACTCTTTATCGATTATTTCTTGAAGAAGTACGTTTATGTCTTTTGTCGATTTTGCAGATTCACAAAACGGGCTGTTTGACCTCGCATCTCTTGTTTCTTTGGCGAGTGTTCTTATCACATTGTCATCCGATAAAAGCGGATACAGTTTATAAATATCATAAAGATGTCTCGATCTCTCTTTTGTTTTACCTTCCAAATAGTAATCACATAATGCAAAAACCTTGTCAATGAAGGTTCTATCGATAGATTGTGTGTTTACAGGATACGGCAAGAGTTCATATGTATCGATAAATTCATCTAGCCCCATTTCATGAAGATAATCATAGATTATACTCGTAGCCAATTTTTGCTCATACGGAAAAGACCGAATTGAAAAAATCGTGTCTATTTCTATATCAGGCTTTAGCCCGTCAATCATAAACAAGCCGGCATACTCTATCTTGTAATGGTTGAAATCCATTCTGCTTTTTATGTCATCGAGATTCGATATAGAGAAGCCCAACTTTTCGCATGCGTTTACAATCGCCGTTTTTACACTCTTGCGATTGCCTTGCGACAAATGATTTTCATCCAAAGTAATATCGATGTCTTCAGAAAATCTTTTTATTACTTTATGGCATTTAGACAAAGACGTTCCGCCTTTGAATATCATAGACGGCAGCGTTTGACTCAATTCTTTGAGTAATAACGAAACATAATAATCTTTTTCTATAATTCCAGACTCAATTCCACTTCTTTGGGCAACTTGAAATATCGTTTGTTCAAATAGATTTTTATCTTTATGCAAAAGCATTTTGCACCTCGCTACTCATAAAATTCTTTATAGCTCTTGCAGGAACGAACTTGGCGTATTTCATAATACCTTGAATGGATATATTGTTCTGTTTCATATAATCAACGATTTTCTGTGTCGCCAGTGCATCAATAGAACGAACATCCGCAAGGTTGAACAATTCCAAAAGCATCATCTCTTTGTAGTTCGAGTTATTTATTGTAGTACGCGCCCTTTTGACTATAATCGTTTGATTGTTTATTGTCACACGTCTTGATTTTGTGGCTTCATTGTTTGTGAAAACTTCTATGACGTTCGGCATTTGAGTCGTTATTCCAAAACTATTAAGCAATGCCAACCCCGTATAAAAGCCATACACTTCACCATTATTTGAGATATACTTTTTCTCAATCACCTTTCGGGGATTAAGCAAGGACTTCCCAAACGGAGTTGTTGTGGGAATATAGTAGCAATCATATCCCGCCTTAGCCAAAAGGCCGCTATTCATAGCGGCATCAATAAGTTGATATACACGTCCTCTTGTATATCCGGAGCAAACATTGGCAATATCTTCAAAAAAGATAGGCGTGTTTTCTCCATATTGATTTTTTAAGCATTTAACAAGTTCCATATTCCCTCGCTATATTATATTCCATTTGCTCTTAAATTATACAGTTTTATACCTTATTTGTCAATAATTGTTGCGTGTCTTTTTTGTTTTTTATCCATCCTATTTTAAATATGCATTTTTAGCATTGATGATATTTCTTATTTTTTTCAATAACGGCATTGATCAAAGTGTCATCAAGATCGTTTTGTAGTTCAAGGGCATGAAGTTCGGATATGTCTTTGGGCAAACAACTTCCCCCATATCCTCGATTGTCTTTGTAAATGAACGTATGGCTAGTCCCGATCCGTGGATCAGCAGTCCAGATTTCTCTTACTTGATTGTAATTTAAACCGAGTTTTTCGCAAATATCATACATTTCGTTGATGAAGATAACTTTCGTGGCGAGAAAAGCATTCTCCATATATTTTGCCAATTCAACCTCGTCTGCGGAGGTCTGATATATCTTAACGTTTGAATTTATCACTGTTTTGTATGCCTCTATTGCCAAGTCGATTGCTTCCGAAGAACCGCCGAACGACAACCAATTTCTTTCCGCCAAATCGGCGAATGGATGCGCTGTGGTTTCACCGTAGTATTCAGGTTGAAAAACTATGTTTTTATGCAGTTTTTCCGCCATTTCTCTCGTATATCCTACCCTGACTGTTGATCGAATGATAATGACCTTGCAATTGCACCAAGACAGGACCTCGTCAACCGCAGTGGTATCACACGAACCGTTTTCACTCATCGGCGTCGGAACGCAAATAAAAGCCGCATCACAATTATTGATATCGTCCATCGTGCCAATATTCTTAAATTTATCATAAACGATAGCATCTTTAAAAAGATTATGCATTGCCGTGCCGACATGTCCCAATCCGATAATCCCTATTTTCATTTTGATTTCCTCCATTTTATTCCCTTATATTCTTTTTGATATTTTGAACCGAGTTCGCTTATCAACTCAATGGCTTCATTCGCACTTTCGAATGAATACACCTTATCGTCCCTTGAATCGCCATAACGTTGTCTTTCATCGACTTTTTTATTTGCCAACTTTGCCGACCAACCATTCTTATTCCAAGCGATAATGAGTTTATACATAGACCAAGCGGTTGCGATTTCAGCCAGCGTTCCAGCACCTCCGCCGATCGCAATGACCGCATACGCATCAACGACCTGTTTCGCCCTCATACTATCTAAACCCGTAGCAATCCTTATGTCCGCAAATTCATTGGCTTCAGAGGTATCGTTACCGGGGAGTATTGCAAGAGTATCGCCGTATTCATACTTATTTGATTTCTTTGCTCCCTTTAAAGCGGCCTCCATAACGCCTCCTAATCCTCCCGCCTGAACTCTATACCCTGCATCAACCAATTGTTTGCCAACTTCTTCGGCAAGAAAGTATTCGGGATCATCACTGTTTATAGCGGCATCGCCTATAACGGATATAATCGGTTTCATAAATCTCCTTTTTGCTTTTTGAAAAAGTTTTTCCAATATTTCTTTTTTGTGTTGCGTCTCATACTGAGCCTGTTCCGTTTTATTTTCTAACGACGGCTCGAAGTAATAAATTTTCTTTTTAATCTCTATCGGGTGCTTTGACGCTTCGACAATCGGCAAGAGTATCGCATAATCGGTATGAACATCTAGATACTTCCCTTTTTCTTGAAGAAAATCACCTATATAGTCTACTAAATATCTTTTAAACGTTTTTGGATGAAGCCATATATTATCGCCGTTACGTTCCCAAGATTTCTTGAACGAATCTATTGAATATCTTCTTGTCGGTTTGTCGGCCCTGAAGCAACCGCCGACCGTCATATCGGCGCCGTTTTTATACGATTCTTGTATTATTGCAATTGCATCGGACGTTAATAGAGCGTCGTCACCGTCAATGTTAATCACTATTGTATTCGGATCTGTAACGATAAATTTCATAGCGGTGTCAAAATTTGCTAATGAATCGACCGAATGTATATTTTCAATCAAAATCATATGATTTTTACACCATAAGTCATATTTTGAAAGACAGTATAGATACTCTTGTTCTTTGAAATCCGAACAATCGTCGAAGTAAACAAAATCAAAATCCTGACAACTCTGATTTTTCAGAGAACCGATGAGCCTTTTTAACTTTTCTACACCTACGTTTTTTCCTCTGGAAAAAACAACAATGTCCCTTTGGGCCTTAGGATACCATAATTTTATATTGTCTACAGCATCAACGTTCCCTCTTTGTTCTTCGGGAATATTTCCGAGTAAGTATGCGCTTATAAAATTATGTTTTTTCATTGAATTCGGAAGATGAACAAAACATAGGTCTTTTTGTGCAAAACGAATGCTTTCATTTTTTTGCAACGCGTTGTCCAACGCTCTGTGCCAAGGCAGAACAAACTGACCGTTGTCATTTTTATAATTTTTTATCGGAAGTTTCTTTTTGAGAGCAATCAAGTCTATAAAACAAGTCCGGACTTCTGTTCTGTTCCCTAATGAAGGATAGAGGGATTCTTGTCGATACACCCCGATTGTCCCGGTTATAGCTTTAGAACTTACGAAATCCTCAAAAGCCTTTTCAAGCGCACAAAAAGAAGATTTGTAAAGAATGTCTATATCTGTTTGAAATACATATTGTGTATCGACATTTTCGAAACCGTTTAGAGTTGCCAATAGTTGCTGACCGTTTTCACTATGACTATGCTCGGAATTCTCACCAAACCATTCAGTGTAGACAGTATGACTATCGGAAAAGACAACTTCGTCTATCATTCCGTTATCTTTTAAATATTGTAGATTTTCTAAAAGTTTCGACTTGTCATCATTTGAGTATCTTCTGTTCCTTTCCCCGTCAAACAAATCTACCGAAACAAGTCTCGTTTTGAATCGACAACCGTTCTCCAAATTATGAATAATTTGTTTTATACAAGGGATTACTATTTCATAATCCATCGGGCATGTTTTTATCATTAAAGTACACTCGTTTAGAGAGTGTATGCCCCTGTTGACGACGTCAAAAACCAGATGTTCGCCTATCGGGTTTAATGTATCGGCGTTTACTCCTTCTGTTTCAAGAACTTCAATAATTTCCAATCCATGTCTCTTAAGAAGATTTTCATAGTAAGAAAAGGGTCTGTGATAATCTTCCTTAGGACCATACAATCCGATTTTTGTGTAAAAAGTATTTTCTTTATATTCGCCGGAATATCCTTTACTTCTCAGTTCGGTGTTATTGATAGAATCGAAGAAAGGATCACAGATGCTTAAAATTGCATGCCCGTTACTTTTAAGAATTTTTGTTATGTTGGCAAGAATTTTATCTGTCCATTCTTCCGTTACATTGCACAAAACAAGATTTGAAATCACCAAATCAACTTGTTTATTAAAAGCGTCTATAGAATCAATGATAGTTACGCCTCTATCGGCTCTTGAGTGCAATGTTTCCGTATCAACGTCAAACACATAACAGTCGGCATCATCTTTTAAACGATTCATGATTTTACATTTTCCGGCACCGTAATCAAGAATTGTTTTCGGGGAATATTTTTTTATTCTCTCTATAACCATTCCGTCATGTATCGCTTCCTTTTCTCTTTTGCCGAAAAGTTTTATAAATTTATCTATGCCGAAAAGCAATTCTGCGTCATCGCCCATATAATCTTTTTCGATTAGTTCGGTAAACTCATTTTGGATAACGGCGGGATATTTTAGCATTTCAAACGTTCTTTTAACAGTTCTATCGAAATCAGTTTCGGTAAATTTTATGATGTTCTTACCATAGTCTATAAATTTCAATTTTCCATTAAGCAATATGAAATTATCTTTTTTCACGTTCGAAAGAGTTAAGCCTTCGTCTTTTAGGAAACATAATAGCGAGACTAGTTCCTTAGCATGTCCTTTCTCATATGGCTCGATTTCCCCGTTTTGGCTATAACTTAAAACCGAATAGCCGTGAATATCTTCAAAGTAAATCCTATTAAGTTGCTCACATTTATTGAAATTTGTGGAATGCGCTTTAAGAAATTCAAAATTTTGCGGTTCATAAAACACCTTAACGATTGTCGAATCGCCTTTCAATAGGGCAACGCCTTCTTGCCCATTTCCCAACGGCTTATATTCTTCGCCGAATACAGAGATTATTTTTTCTTTTTTTCCCGTTAATTCATACTTCTTAACAGTGTTTCTGACAACGTCATAGGCGGCTCTTACCATTGGTTCATACAGGTAATATTTAGCCTTTTTAATGAATCTGTTGATAAAACCCTGATTCATTCCTTTATAAGAATCGGCATCGGCTATGCTTAATAACCCTGTAATTCTGCAAAAAGAATCATAGATTCTTGTTAATCGCTCCTCATAAATTTGTTTGAAGGTTTTATAAAACGATTCCCTGCTTTCATGAAGTTCCGACTCTATTGTTTTTGTAAACGAAGAACCCAACAGGTCTTTTAACAATTTATCCGCTTCTTTCTCTATTTCGAAATCGGTTTTTATTTTGGAATGCAATGTGGCGAATGAAGAACCAATAATGTTAAACCCGTTTTTCTTTGCCTGTTCTACCCAGAAATAGTCGCTTCTTCTTGCAATCAAATCGCCGAATCGTGGTGAAATATTCGGAATATCTAATACTCTTCTATTGAAGATAATAGTGTTCCCACCCCTGCAATATGGCGTAAACTCCGACATTTCGCTCACAAATAGTTTTCTTGACGTTGCTTTCCCCGAAAACACGTCGTTCAACGACTCGGCGTAGGATTTCAAGGGCGTTTCCAAACCGATATGGCTATCCGATAAATCGTAATAATAGTCTCTGATATCGTATATGTCGGTCCTGTAGCGTTCGGTCTTGTTAAGGTAAACTTTATAGACATAATCTAATAACGATGTTCTCAATGTCGAAAGAGTCGGCAGCGGAGCATCCCCCGAATAAGAGCCGATTACAACATCAGCCTTGCCGTCATATCTCGACAGAATATCGACAACATTTAAGGGGCATTCGCAAAATTCTGAATCAACCCTCGTTAAATACTTAAAATCCATATCGTCATCTAAAACCCATATAATATCGTCCTCGTCGCTATACGTCTTCAAAAGTTTGTGAAGTATGGTTCTCGAAATCGTAATATCCTTTATTTGACCGTCTTTACGCAAGGAATCAAAGGCAAAACTAAGGCAATCTATGTTTAATCCTGTTTTCTTGGCTTCTCTTAATAAAACTATTTTAGCATTGATTTCTTTGACGACATCTATAAATTGCTGCGTCGGATATTCAATATTGCACAGCAACACAATTGATTTATCAATGCCTTCTAAATCGGAGATAGACTTTAACAGTCTCAGCCCTAACTTTTCATCTGACACGATAAATCCAAAAACGACGCGTTTATTAAAACCACCACAATTTTGTCTAATGCAAGTTTTTACTGATTCATGCGGTAAATTATCGGTTGTGCTTTCTTCCGAAAGTTCTGTATACCGATTCGCTCGCTCAAAAAATTGCAGTTTAATCTCAGAATCCATTAGCCCTTCATATTTCGAATAAAAATATGAAAGGCTTTCTTTTTTACCTGCATTATTGTTGGTAAGCCTTGAGCGGTCATTATGTGCATCGATATCTACTAAAATTTCGTTTATTATTTCATATTTAGGGTTCAACATCATTACACGAGTAAAAAAGTCTCTATCCGTGGTCGAATTTAAAGCCTCGTCAAAGCAACCGGCTTTTAACAGAGTGCTCAACTTAATAAACGTATTGGATCCCTGAATATGCGGATTTTTAGCCAAAAAAGAAGTTTTTTCAAGATAAGTCGGCACACTTAAAGGGAACGCCTTGCCTTCGGAAGAATAATTCAATCCAGACACGACAAAATCCGGCTTACTGCTCAACTTTAAATAGCAAGATTCTATGTAATTTGATTTCCAAGAATCATCGTCGTCAAGAAAAGCAATATAAATATAGTCGGCATTTTCATCGTTGCGAATCAAATGTCTTAGTACGATATTGTCAATGGCCGTATTTAAATTTCCGGCATAATTTCTTGTGTATCGATCTCTAAGAAATATGCATTTACCTTCGCATAGATCCCTATCTTTTTGAAAGTCTCTTTCATCAGAATCCGACACGACTATCAACTCGTCTAATTTGCGTGTTTGATTGATAGCCGACATAAGAGCCCTCTTTAATAATTCGTTCCTGTTTTTAGTGGCGATAACGCCGATTATCTGAATCATAAGTTCCCCTGTATGTAAAAAACGACCTGATTTACCGTCGGTCGCCGTAAAAAAATCTATTAGACCGATGCAGGTAGACCATTGGCAATCAATTGGATTTTTTCAATCCGTTTTGATTTTTAACACCTTCATCCTATTCTTTATTTATGTTGTACGGTAATAACTATTACATATAATAAATCCTCTTGCAAAAAAAATCAATAGTATCTTATTTGCCCTTCGTGGTGGTTATCGTCGCATAAGTCAGCGAATATATCAACGGCACGGAAAAATAGTGGCGGATATTGCGAGAGCATTTATATGGAGTCGGACTCATAGCAGTTTGGCTCTTTTTATTTTTACACTATTTTTCGCTCAAACGGCTTTGACCGTTGACATATTCCATTGTAACAGTATTCGCATTTGAAATGTTTCGGCTTATGCTCCTTGCCCACAGCCGAACGGCAATACCAAATAAAAATGAGTTACAAACGTAGACGAAAGGCGATAAATCGGACGGCAAAACGGCATAGAAAAACCGAGTGTTTCAAACACTCGGTTAAAGGTTGTGATGTTTTTATAGGTTAATTTTTAGTCCGAAATAATCCCTTGTAAAAAACAAAACGAACTCAAGATTGTCTCTCGGGTTCGTTTTATTCTTGTTTGGTGCGCAGAAAGCAACCGCAGTTGAACATATCATTTTACTATCAAATTATGCAGTTCATATTTTTAGACCACACAACTACCAAGCATTAGTCCCGCAACCGTATGTTGTAACAATGAGAATATAAGATAATATTACTCATCAACTTGCTCGTAATAATAAGAGTAGTCGATTCCTTTCATGAAGATTTCGCGGTTATTTATATCGTTGGTCAATGCACCTTTTATAAGTTCGTAAATATGCGATGAATCCACAGGACTTTCCTGCATTGCCGTAAGGTAAGCCTTTTTGTCGATTTTGCTCCAATCAACGCATTTTTTGAGATGCTTTTTCAAAATCAAATCGAGCCAAATACGTGTGCTTCTGCCATTGCCTTCCATAAACGGATGCGCAACGTTCATCTCGACGTATTTGTCAACAATTTGTTCAAGCGTATCGTCGGGCATATTCTCAATTTGACGCAAATTGTCTTGCAAATACATTGCCGGCGCAAATGCAAAACCACCCTTTGCGATATTCATCGTGCGGATTTGTCCTGCAAAATCATACAATCCGCCGAAAATATACGAGTGTATTTGTTGCAATCCCTTTACGGTGCCGACTTCGATTTCGTTTATCATACCCGACTCGAACAATTCGTATGCTTTTTGCTTGCTTTTATCGTCAATTGACGATCCCATTCCCTTCAACCACTTCTCGAACACGAGCGATTTTTTGCTAGGAATAAGTGCAATAATGGTATTTACACCTTCATCGTCAACGACGTCGGTCATATATTTTTTGCCGTCGGAAGCGGTTAATTTCAGTTGTCGACAAATTGTCGACAACTCGCCTTTCCTGCGTTTTAGAGCGTTCCAATACGAACGCGGATTTGTGCTTTTTGTAAGTGCTTCCGCTATATCCGCAGCGCAAAACCACCATTTGAAAGTATCGTCATCCCAAACGGCTCTTACTGGTATATCTTCAAAAAAGCGAATCGACGTTTTTATCACGTAGGCACACCCTAAATCATTTTGTTTGAAATAATTATATCATCTGCAAATAAACTTATCAATACTTGATCGCAATCTTATGTCTTTTTGATTACTGAAAACGCCAAGATAAACACCTAATTGTGATTTTTCTTAACAAGAAATATCTTTGTTAATATTTGCAATTGTTTGTTGACTTATTTTTATATATTGAACGCCGTCGACACAAAAAATTAACTTTACTAGTTTTTTTCGTACTCCTTAAACGCTCTAAAAGCCGTTTGTAAAGCTAAAAAATGTCTAGGGGTAAACATTATTTTTGTTCGCACACCCTTAAGGGTAATATAGATTTCTATATGCTCGTTTTTTGATTTTCAATTTGAGTATTTTCAACCTGTTTTTCCAAGTCACTTAGATCTTTTGCACAATATCTATATTCAGCGGCACAGTTTGGGCAAAGACATAAAATAGCGGCAAAGTTTATGTACATGTTTACTATGAAAAACAAAACAAACACAAACCGAACCTTAGGGATTCGACTTGTGTTCTCGATGACTCTCAAATACTGAATAGTAATATGCAACCCTTTATTTCAACATTCTCATTCTGTAAAGTTATGATCGCCCATAGTGTTTCATCATTTCAATTCTGACATTTTCAAGTTGTGTGGCCAATGGAATTAATCGATTAACATCATTAGACAACTTTCCGTACTGTTTATCAATATTTCTTTGATAGCTATCAACTGTTCCATACAAAAAATCTATGTAGCCTTTATGCACCCAATAATTTCTAATTTCTTTTATCTCATTAAGTAAAGTATAATCATCACGACTAAAATACGGAGCTCCATCACTATAATCCAACTCTTCTAATTTTTTCAATACAGGGCCGAGAGGTTTGTTGACAACGGTATCAAGATTTTTATAAAAATCACCTCTTAGCATACCAGCATACATTATTTTTACATCATGTTCTATACATTGACATTTTTTGATTAAGACTCCTACCGTTTCATCGAATAATTCTTTCGTTACAAACAACTTTTTATCGCTCCTTTGCTGATCCTGTCACTCCAAATTTATTTTCATCTAATGCCGATCAAATATTCTCTTAGAATATCCAGCAGATTCTTCGGCTATTTTTTGATGCATTAAAATTCTATTTTTGACATATTCAATTTAAAACTTGTGTTGCCAATTAATAGATTGAATATCAGATCATCTGACTCTAAAAAACCAATTTTTAAACATGTCTTATCGTTATTCAGTGGTCTATAATTATATAATATTGATGAATCATATTTAATTGGTTTTCTGTCTTTTCTACCTATGCGCACATATTGAATTAATCGTTTAAAATGTTCATCAAATTCTAAATTGAGCTCTTCGGAATCTGATTCGTCATTATGTAAAATTAGATAAACATAATATTCAATCGCAATTTTCAATAAAAATCTTGATATTTCATATTTGTGTTCCTTATCATCTAATTCAAATCCCCTTGTAAAAAACATGTGCGGCGGTTCTTTTATTAATTTATTAATTACTTCAGGGGAAACTCCTATCATTAAACAGTTTTCACCATCAATCTGTTGCCAGTGAGTGTCACACTTTTCCCCACAAAAAAACGCATCACTATTAGGTATTCTACCACGTTTACTTTCAATAAGCTCATAGAATCTCAACTGTTTAAATCCATCCAAATTTAAAACAGGGTTTTCAATTTCTCTGGAAAAATAATTATTACACTTATCACACACAATTCCTTTATCTAAAATCAATTCATCATTTCCCAATGATTCTGGAATAATATGTTCTATACTTTTTGATTCAGTGCTATCTTGATTACAAAAAATACAATAATGTATCTTTCTCATATATTATTTCACCTCACATTATATTTATGATGAAATACGATGCCAGTAATAATCCTAATGAAAGGATACCACCAATTAAACCTATAAAAACTAAAAGTCTATCTTTCATTGACCATCCTCCCTCACGTGAATCATATATATTATACGCTCAGTTATTCTTTTTGTAAAGACTGTGTTTAATTTGCCCTTCGTGGTGGTTATCGTCGCATAAGTCAGCGAATATATCAACGGCACGGAAAAATAG
>ULMG01014372.1_pt1 | contig 25379 bp, 24 predicted proteins | sample 1951601 | NCBI WGS metagenome assembly ULMG01 (sample SAMEA4835545, study PRJEB28245) | human gut metagenome | biome: gut microbiome; material: fecal sample | place: Denmark | collected 2008
AATTGGAATCCCAATGAGAATAACTGTTGGAAAGAAAATTACTGATGAAATGGTAGAATTCAAAATGAGAAATGAAGAAAATTCAGAAGACTGCAAACTAGATTCAGTAATAGAAAAAGTAAATAGCATCTTAAATAAATAATTAAGAATAATGTAGGGGAAGACAGTTCAGTCAGCCCCTACAATTTTTTTAATATTGATTTAATAAATTATGTGATATAATTACAACAAATTAAATTAAAAGAGGTAAAAATGAACGAACAAAAATTAATAAAAAAACAATTAGCCAAAAACATGCTTTATGCATTTATAGTATTTGCAATAATACTTATATTTTTTGATGCAATAATATATCATCAAGTATCTACATATATGTATAAATCCATAGACAAAGAATTAATAAGGGCAATGGAATTATATCAAAACAAAAATATAGTGTCAGAGGTTAAAAAAGTCATTACAAAGGAGCTAGATGAAAACATTAAAATTACATATGTAGAAACAAAGGTTAATCCTAGGGTAGTTTGCATAGTAAGGGATTCAAAAGGAGAGATATTAAACAGCGAAACTATAGGAAGATTTTATAATGATTATGTTAAAGATATAGAATTTAATAAGAATAAAACAGACAAAGTCTACTCAATAAAAGTACAAGATAAATACAATTATAGAGGAATAACAGTAAAGGGAACAACTTCAGAAGGAGAAGAAATATATATACAACTACTTGCAAATGTAGATGGAGAAGTTGAAACAATAAATAACATGACAGACACCTTATTAGTTGGAAGTTTAATAATAATTGGAATAGCAATAATTGGGTCATATATATTATCAAAAATGACATTAAAGCCAATAATGGAATCATACAAAAAACAAACAGAATTTGTTCAAAATGCAGCACATGAATTAAGAACACCACTTACAATAATTCAAGCAAAACAAGAACTACTTTTACAAGAGCCAGAGAGTAAAATAATAGACAAATCAGAAGATATAAATATAATGCTTAAAGAAACAAAAAGACTAACTAAACTTATAAAAGAACTAATGGTACTTGCGATGGCAGATTCAAATGAATTAAAAATGCATAAAGAAAAAATAAACATAGATGATCTAATAAAAGAAATAATTACTCCATACAAAGACTTTGCAGAAATGCAAGAAAAAGAAATAATATTAGATTTAAATTATGGTAAAGAAGCAAACATAGACAGAAATAAAATAAATCAGCTTCTGGTAATAATACTAGATAACGCAATTAAATACACAGCAGAAAAAGATACAATAACAGTTAAAACATACTCGAAAGAAGGAAAATGTGTGATAGAAGTAGCAGATACAGGAATAGGAATAAGTAAAGAAGCGGCAAAGCATGTATTTGATAGATTCTATAGAGAAGACAAAGCACGTTCAAGAGAAAAAGGAGGAACAGGACTAGGACTATCAATAGCACATACAATTGTAAAACTACATGGAGGAAACATAAAAATAACAAGCAATGAACCAAAAGGAGCAAAAGTAATAATAAAAATTTAGAAAAGATGGGGGAAAAGGGGTCAGACCCCTTTTTCACCAGTTTGTTAAATTAAACTAGTCAGAAAGTTTGCTATAAAAAGCAATTGACCAAAGACCTGCAATTCCTACAATTATATATATTATTCTAGTTAATACAGATAAACTTCCAAAAATTGCGTCAACTAAATTGAATTTAAACAATCCAACAAGAAGCCAGTTAATAGCGCCAATTATAACAAGTGTAAGAGCAATACCATTTAAAGCTTTCATTGTAAAACCTCCTCTTTTTTATCTATTTTGCTCTAAAAAAACATATTTATTCATATTGTTTCAAAAACATTGATTTTTAAGCATTTTTAAAATATAATTTTAAAAAGATAGGAGAAAATAAAATGATAAAAAAGAATGAAGAATATATTGTAGATATAATAGATAATGGTTTTCAAGGAGAAGGAATTGCTAAAATAGAAGGAATTACAGTATTTATTGATCAAGCAATAAAAGGAGAAAAAATCAAAATAAAAATTTTGAAAGTTCAAAAAAATTTTGCCTATGGAAAGATTATTGAATTTATTGAAAAGTCAAACACAAGAGTAGAACCAGATTGTAGCACTTACAATAAATGTGGCGGATGTAATTTAAGACATATAGAATATAGCAAAACACTAAAAATAAAAAAAGCAATTGTTCAAAATTGTATGAATAAAGCTTTAAAAAGAGAAATAGAAATAAACGATGTTATAGGAATGGAAAATCCGCTTCATTATAGAAACAAACTTCAATATCCATTAGGATTAGATGAACAAAACAATCCAGTGATGGGTGTGTTTTCTGCAAGAACACATAATATTATTCCAACAGAAAAATGTTTTATTCAAAATGAAAAATGCCAAGAAATAGCAAAAGATATATTTGAATTTATAAAGCAAAACAATGTATCTGTATATGACGAAAAAACGTTAAAAGGAACCATAAGACATATAGTAATAAGAATTGGAATAAAAACAAATGAGATTTTAGTTACATTAGTAGTAAATGACGACAAATTAAAAGATAAAGAATTAGTTCAATACATAACCAAAAAACATCCAGAAATAAAGTCAATAGTTAAAAACTTTAATACAAAAAATACAAATGTAATATTAGGAGATAAAACAGAAGTAATATATGGTACAGGATATATTTATGATATTTTAGGGGAATATAAATTTAAAATTTCTCCATTATCATTTTACCAAGTAAACCCTGTTCAAACAGAAATATTGTATAATACAGCAATGCAATTTGCTGGAGTAAATGACACTGCTAACAAAAACAATATTGCACTAGATTTATATTGTGGAATAGGAACAATAGGAATTTTTGCTGCAAAATATTTTAAAAAGATATATGGAATTGAAATTATAGAAGAAGCAATAAAAGATGCAAAAGAAAATGCAAAAATAAATAAAATAGAAAATGCTGAATTTTATGCAGGTGATGTAGAGGAAGTTTTACCTAAAATAATTGAAAAGGAAAATATAAAACCAAATGTAGTATTTGTGGACCCACCAAGAAAAGGATTAGATAATAAAACGATAGGAGCTTTAAAAGAGTTAAAACCAGAAAAGATAGTATATATAAGTTGCAATCCAGCAACACTTGCAAGAGATTTAGCTTTATTAGATGAGAGCTATGAGATAAAAGAAGTACAGCCAGTCGATATGTTTCCGTTTAGTAAGCATGTTGAAAATGTGACAGTATTAAAAATAAAGTAAAATGGAAGAAGGAAACAACAATGAACAACAACCCAATAGGAGTATTTGACTCAGGAATAGGTGGATTATCAGTTCTAAATCAAATTATTAAGTTATTGCCAAATGAAAAATACATATATTATGCTGATACAGATAATGTACCTTATGGATTAAAAACTAAAGAACAAATATTAGAATATGTAGAAAATGCAATAGACTTTTTAAATTCAAAAAAAGTTAAGGCAATAGTTGTAGCATGTAATACAGCTACAAGTGTGGCAATTAAAGATGTAAGACACGATTATAACATTCCAATAATAGGAATAGAACCAGCTATAAAGCCAGCAATAGAAAATAGAAAAAATAAAAAAGTTTTATTAATGGCAACGCCTGTTACAGTAAAAGGAGAAAAAATTAAAGACTTAATACAAAAACTAGAAGCAAATGATATTGTAGAATTAATTGCAATGCCTAAACTTGTTGAATTTGCAGAAAGAGGTGAATTCAATACTGAAAGAGTTAAAGAATATATAAGAGAGAGCTTAGAAAGATTTAACCTAGAAGAATATTCATATTTAGTGCTAGGATGTACGCATTTTCCATATTTTAAAACAACATTAAAAGAAATACTCCCAGATAGTATATGTATAATTGATGGAAGTATAGGCGTAGCAGAAAGACTAAAAGAAGTTCTAGAAGAAAATAAAATGCTTGGAACTAATAAGTTAGAAATTACATTTTATTATTCTGGAAGAAAAGTCAAAGAGAAAATAGAAATAGAAAAATTAAAAAACTTACTAAATAAAATATAGTAGTTATAAATCTATAGAAGTAAAGGAGAAAATGAATGGCAAACCTACAAGTATTTTCTTCAAAAGAAACGTACAAAGCTTGATACTTTATGTAAATGATGATATAATATAAATCTAAATTACCTAGATACAGGGTATAATATGTATCACTATAGGAGAAATTATGTTTCTTACAAACACTCTTGTTCGTGAAATGAAAGCTAAAAGTGAAGAAGTAAGGAAAAAGGTAAATGAGGGTAAAAGTTGCTCTGTGAAGATAGAGCTCATAGAAGAGCCAGGAGAAATCCTGATTACTCGTATGATGGAAAAGGATCAAATAGAAGAGGCTCTTAAAGAGGCTGTGAAGGAAGTAATGCTTCCGGAGAAAAATTTCAAAGTCAAGGATATTGGCTATGGAAGCGACTCCATTTGGTTTACAGTAACCCCCTAAGTATAATTTCAAAAGCCCGGCAGAAAGCTAATTTCTGCCGGTATTTTTTTGAATAAATATGTCGGACATTGCTTATACAATTATAGGGGCGCTAATACTTATTTGGATTGCTATTTTCGGTGGTTTTGCATTGATTAGCTATACATTGATGTTTGTCGATGCTGCGCTATACCAAAAAACACTCGATGAGAAAACCAAAAAGGACGATAGTAAAGAAGACAGGTAATTATAGAAAAATTGCAACAGGGAAAATCAATAAGTTAGGTTTTGGAGGAAGACGAGCAATCTTGCTCGTTTTTCTTTTTTATTATATAAAATATACAATGTAAAAGGTACTTTAAATTTTTGTATCACTATGTTAGAATGTTAGTAAAAATATAGTGTTAAACAAATTAAAAATTCATATAAAATTCATAAATAAATAATAAAGTAATATAATAAATATAAAAGGGAAAACTATGAAAAAAATTAATATTAAACAAAAATATAAAATAATAGAAAAACTTTCTAGAAATATGAAAAAAGACCATGTAAGTGAATGTACAGCCGAGTGCTCATACTACACAATATTGTCTTTTATACCATTTATAATTTTACTAATAACTTTAATACAATATACAAGTATAGCACCGCAAACACTATTTGATGCCATATCAAAATTAATTCCATCAAGTATGAATGAAATGGTATTAGGAATAGTACAAGAAGTATATTCAAAATCAATAGGGACAATTTCAATTTCAATTATATTTACAATTTGGACAGCTGGAAGAGGATTATTTGCATTAACAAAAGGACTACAATCTGTTTACCATGTAAGCAGCGAAGAAAATGAATCATATATATATCTAAGAATTAAAGCAATTGTAGAAACAATAATATTCATAATTTTAATAGTTGTAGGACTAGTAGCATTGGTGTTTGGAAATAGCTTAAGAACACTTATACAAGAACACTTTGGAGGAATAAAAAACTATAATATATGGTCATCAATATTAACAGAGGTAGGATTTATAGCAGCAACATTTATAGTATTTATATTATTATATAAATTCATACCAAAAGGCAAAGTGACATTTAAAAGTCAAATATATGGAGCTTTATTTGGAGCAATAGCATTAAACATAGTATCATTAGTGTTTTCTAAATATTTATATATTTTTAAGGGATTTTCTATAACATATGGAAGTTTAACAACTTTAATGTTAATTATGATGTGGACATATTCGTGCTTTTATACGGTGTTTTTAGGTGCAGAATTGAATAAATTAATAAACAACAAAAAAGTTCATAAATAGTTCACGATATAGTGATATAAAAGAAAAGCCTGTCAAATAATGACAGGCTTTAAAAGGACTTAGAACAGCGGGTAACGAGGTTCATCCATAATTCTAGTAAGAGAATCTTTTAACTCCTCAGGAAATTCACTGATTTCATTGCGGATTTCTTTACTATCCAGTATGGACAACGAATCATTATATAATTTTTCCGCTGCTTTTTGAATTGATTCTGTTTCTGATTCATTTTCGGCAAATCTTGCAGAATAATATAATCTGCGAGCAAGCATAAGATCATTCTTCGCATCGATAATTAAAGAACATATTGATTTATACCTGCGTATTCGCCGGTTGCTAGCAATAAATCTTATTGCAAAGAAGCAAATAAAACTTATTAGAAAGCTAACCAAAAAAACTGTGACAAAATTCATAAAATCCTCCTGTTAAAAATATACTTATTTTGATTCGCTATATCTACGAAAGAATAAAATTAGTATAACACAGATTTACATAAAAGTCAATTTGAGAAAATTTTAAAACCAGATTGAGATTTAAAAAATAATGTGATATAAATAAAATCGAAAAAGAAATAACTAATTAAGAATTAATTTTTTAAAATTAATAATAATATATTTAAGGAGGAACAAAAGATGGAAAGAAAAGTAAAAGTTGTACAAATAGGTACAGGGAAAATGGCAAAATATACAATGAGGTATGTTTTGGAAAAAGGTGGAGAACTAGTAGGTGCAATTGATGTAAACCCAGCAGTTATAGGCAAGGACATAGGAGAAATAATTGGAGGAGAAAATCTAGGAGTAAAAGTAACAGATTTAAAAGATGCAGAAGAAATGCTAAAACAAGTAAAACCAGATATATGTATAGTAGAAACAATGAGCTTATTAAAAGATGTAGAAGAACCACTTATGTTATGTGCAAAACTAGGAATAAATGCTGTTTCAACTTGTGAGGAAGCATTCTATTCTTGGAACTCAAACCCAAATTTAACTAAAAAAATTGATGAATTAGCAAAACAAACTGGATGTACAATAGTAGGAACAGGATATCAAGATATATATTGGGGACAATTAATAACAAGTATTTGTGGATCAACACAAAAAATAACAAAAATAAAAGGAAGTTCAAGTTATAACGTAGAAGATTATGGAATAGCACTTGCAAATGCACATGGTGCAGGACTAACACTAGATGAATTTGACAAACAAGTTGCATCAGTAGATAAAATAAGTGATGAAGAAAGACAAAAAATTATAGAGAGTGGAGAATATTTACCATCATATATGTGGAATACAAATGGATGGCTATGTGATAAATTAGGATTAACAATAAAATCACAAACACAAGTAACAGTTCCAACAACATATAAAGAAGATATCTACTCAGAAACATTAGGTGTAACAGTAAAAGCAGGAGATGCAACAGGAATGAGTGCAATAGTTACAACAGAAACAGAAGAAGGAATAACAATAGAATCAGAATGTATAGGAAAAGTATATTCAAAAGAAGATTTTGATAAAAATGAATGGTCAGTATATGGAGAACCAGATACAACAATAACAGTAGCAAGACCAGCAACAGTAGAATTAACATGTGCAACAGTAGTAAACAGAATACCAGACATAATAAATGCAAGGCCAGGATTTGTACCAACAGCAGAAATAGGAGAATTAAACTTTAAAACAAGAGCATTAAATGAATATGTAAAATAAGAATATAAAAACTACTCTTTATTAAATTAAAGAGTAGTTTTTTTGTTGAATATGAAAGAAAAAAAGTGTGTCAAAGCCATTTTCCTTGTTGCAAATTTACATAAATTATGATAAACTAATATAGTTGGAAAACAAATACAAATCCGTTTTACATTTTGAGGTCAGCATCATAACAGTAATGAATTCTTTACATTGCTGTGATTGTAAAACAAATTAGTTTTAGGAGGAAACACACAATGAAAATTACCCGAGAAATGGCATTGGAAATTGTACTACGATTAGCAGGTGATCCGGATGGCAGGGTAAGAGCAGATGCATATGCAAATGTCCTTATGCCACAGGATAAACTGTCAAAATTGGTAAGAAATCCGAAAGCAGAAAGAGAAGAAAAAATTGCTGTTGCAAGCAATCCCAATACTCTTCCTGAGGATTTGGACTTCTTAACCAATGACAGTGTTACATGGGGAGTAAAAGAAGCCGTTGCTAAAAATCCATCAACACGGATTGAAACACTGGAAAAACTTGCAAAAGACAAGCATTATAGTGTTAAACAAGCGGTGCTCTGCAATCCAAATGTAACGCCGGAAATTGTTGAAGAACTTTCACATGATCCGAACCTTTGGACCAGAAAAGCTGTACTGGATGCAATAAATAAGAATGCCAAAGAAGCAGAGTGATTTTTATTAAAAAAGGATAGGCTTTTGCCTATCCTTTTTTCTATCTTCGAAAACAAAGGAAACTAAAGTAGTTTTGTTCTGAAATAAACATATTGTAAATTAAAATTTGCTATGATAAAATTATAGCGAATTAAGGAGAAACTATGGAAAATAAAATTAGGCAAGATTTATTTGCAATGCAGGACTTAAAATATAAAGAATTTCATGGAAGTTTATGTCCAGATATGGATAATATTATTGGAGTTAGAATTCCAAAACTACGTGAATATGCAAAAGAATTATACAAAAACAACAATTTGGAAGATATAAAAATCGAAGATAAGTATTATGAAGAATTAGTAATTCAAGGAATGCTAATAGGGTTTCAAATAAAAACACCAATAGAAGGAGTAATAAAACAAGTAAAAGAATTTGTTCCTAAAATAAACAGTTGGGCTGTATGCGATACTTTTTGCGCCGGATTAAAAATAACAAAAAAATACCAAACTGAAATGTTTAAAGTTATAAAAGGATATTTGAAATCAAAACAAGAATATGAAGTTCGTTTTGCTATTGTAATGCTTTTAGATTATTACATAAACGACCAATATATAGACCAAGTACTACAAATATTAAACAACATAAAATTAGACAAGTATTATGTGCAAATGGCAAATGCATGGACAATATCTATATGCTTAATAAAATATTATAATAAAACATTAGAGTTTTTAAAAACAACTAAAATAGATGACTTTACATACAATAAAGGAATTCAAAAAGCAATAGAATCATATAGAATAACAAAAGAACAAAAAGATTACTTAAAAACTCTAAAAAGGGGAAAATAGAATGAAAAGAATTGTAACAATACAAGACATATCATGTGTAGGAAAATGCTCACTTACTGTGGCACTTCCAATAATATCTGCAATGGGAATAGAAACAGCAGTTATTCCAACAGCAGTGCTTTCAACACATACAGCATTTAAAAACTTTACATATAGAGATTTAACTGGAGATTTACCTAAAATAGCAAAACATTGGAAACAAGAAAAATTTAATTTTGATGGTATTTATACAGGATACTTAGGGTCAATAGAACAGATAGATATACTAAAAGAGTTTTTTAAGCAATTTAAAACACCAGATAATTTTATATTTATAGATCCTGTAATGGCAGATAATGGTAAGCTATATGCAGGCTTTGATGCAAACTTTGTTAAAGAAATGAAAAAACTTTGTAAAATGGCAGACATAATAGTACCAAATCTTACAGAAGCAAGCTATATGTTAGAAAAAGAATATAAAGAAATTTATAGTGAACAAGAGATAAAAGATATACTAATAGAATTAAGCAATTTGGGACCTAAATATGTTGTTTTAACAGGAGTAAGTTTCAAAGACAATAAATTAGGAGTAATGTCATACAACAAAGAAACTAATGAATTTTTTACATATTTTAAAGAAAAAATACCTGCAAAGTATCATGGAACAGGAGATATATTTGCAAGTACATTAGTTGGAGCAATAACCAACAACAATACTTTAGAAGAAGGTTTAAAAATCGCAGTAGATTATGTTTGGGAAACAATTAACGATACATATAAAACAAACAAAAAAGATGCATATGGAGTGAATTTTGAAACCAAGATACCATATCTGATAAATAGAATAAGTAACTACTAAAAAATTAAAATAAAAGGAGCATATTATGAAAATAACATTTTATTCAAATTTTCTTACACATCATCAACTTCCATTTTGCCTAGAAATGTATAAAAAATATGGCGAAGATTTTAAATTTGTATCAATGGAAAAAATTAACCAAGAAAGAATTTCTTTAGGCTACAAAGATATGGATAATGATTACCCATTTGTACTAAAAGCATATGAAAGCAAAGAAAAGTACAATGAAGCTACAAAGCTAGCAGTAGATAGCGACATAGTTATAGCTGGCTCTACACCAACAGATGATTATATAAAAGAAAGACTAAAACAGGATAAAATTACATTTAGATACTATGCTAGAATTTTCTATAATGGAGTACTTAGTATATTTGACTTTGAAAATTCAAAAAAGGTATATGATAGACATCTAAAATATAAAAAGAACAAAAATTTATATTTACTATGTGCAAGTAGCTATGGACCAAACGATTTTAATGAATTAGGAATGTACAAAAACAAGTGCTTTAAATGGGGTTACTTTCCAGAAACAAAAATATACAATGTAGAAGATTTATTAAAACAAAAAGAAAACGAAAAAATAGAAATTATTTGGGTTGGAAGATTCATAAAAGAAAAACATCCAGAATATGTAGTAAAACTAGCTCAAAAGCTAAAAGAAAAAAACTATAATTTTGAAATAAAGATGATAGGAAATGGAGAACTACTTGAAAAAACAAAATCTCAAATAGAGAAATATAATTTAACAAATCAAATAAAATTAGTAGGTGCAGTAAAATCTGATAAAGTGAGATCATATATGGAAAAAGCAAATATATTTATTTGCACAAGTGACAAAAATGAAAGATGGGGAGTAGTTTTAAATGAGGCAATGAATAGTGGATGCGCAGTAATTGCATATAAAGGAATAGGAGGAGTACCATTCTTAATTAAAAATAATGAGAATGGACTAGCATATACAAGCCTAGATGACTTCTACAAAAAAACTATGAAAGTAATGGATGATAAAGCCTTAAGAGAAAAACTATCTAAAAATGCATATAAAACAATAAGTGAAGTTTGGACAGCAAAAGTAGCAGTTCAAAACTTCGAAAAACTAGTAAAATCAATAATTGATGGAAAACCAAATCCTGTAAAAGAAGGGCCGGCTAGCACAGCATATCCTGTTAACTAAAATAAATTTAAATAAATTAGTTGATTATAAAATATGCTTTGTGGTAAAATGCCATTATAAATACGATGTTTAATTTTTGACGAATAAATTATAATTACAAATTTTATAATATTTGGAGGAAAATATGAAAGAGAAGATTAGAACAAAATTTGAAGAACTATTTGGAAATGAAGGGGACATTAAAGAATACTTTGCACCAGGAAGAGTTAACTTAATAGGAGAACACACAGACTATAACGGTGGACATGTATTTCCATGTGCATTAACAATGGGAACATATGCAGTTGCAAGAAAAAGAAATGACAATAAAATAAGATTATATTCAATGAATTTTGAAAATCTAGGAATATTAGAATCTACAATAGATGACCTAAAATATAACAAAAGTGAGAATTGGATAAACTATCCAAAGTCAATGATTTGGGCAATGAAAGAAGAAGGTTTTAATATAGATAAAGGTTTTGATATTGTATATTTAGGAACAATACCAAATGGAGCAGGACTTTCATCTTCAGCTTCAATAGAAGTGCTAACAGGATTTGTATTAAAAGATTTATTTGATTTAGATGTAGATATGACAAAAATAGCATTACTAGGACAAAAAGCAGAGAATAAATACATTGGTGTAAATTGCGGAATAATGGATCAATTTATAATTGCAAACGGAAAAAAAGATTGCGCAGTATTTTTAGACACAGCTAACTTAGAGTATGAATACGCACCAGTAAAACTAGAAAATGCAAAAATAGTAATAATGAACACAAACAAAAAAAGAGGATTAGGAGATTCTAAATACAATGAAAGAAGAGCTGAATGTGAAGAAGCTCTAAGAGAGTTGCAACAAAAATTAAACATAAAATCATTAGGAGAACTTACAGAAGAAGAATTTGAGGAGAATAAAGATTTAATAAAAAGCCAAACAAGACAAAAAAGAGCAAAACATGCAGTATATGAAAACCAAAGAACAATTAAAGCTGTAAAAGCATTGAAAGAAAATAAAATAGACCTTTTTGGCGAACTAATGATAGCATCACATAATTCTTTAAGAGATGATTATGAAGTTACAGGAAAAGAATTAGACACACTTGTAGAAGAAAGCTTAAAACAAGATGGAGTAATAGGCGCAAGAATGACAGGAGCAGGTTTTGGAGGATGCGCAGTAAGTATAGTAAAATCAGATAAAGTAGATGACTTTATAAAAAATGTAGGAAAAAGTTATAAAGATAAAATAGGATATGAAGCAGATTTTTATGCTGTAGAAATAGGAGACGGACCTAGAAAAATATAACTTTGGAGGAGCATTACAATGCATACAATTTGTGCAGATTTAGGAAGCACCATTACAAAAATTATAGAAGTAGATGAAAACAATAAAATAATAAACAAAAACATTTACCAAAAAGAAGAACCAAAAAAATTATTAAAAAAATTTATAGAAAATAATAACATAGAGCCACGAAGCATTGAAGCAATAATTATAACAGGAGTAGGCACAATAAAAGAACAGGAATTTTTAAAAATTCCTGTTCTATATATAGATGAATTTAAAGCAATTGGCTTAGGAGGTCTAACAGCTTCAAACAAACAAAATGCTATAATTGCCTCAATTGGAACAGGAACAGCGTTTATAAAAGCAAACAATAACGAAATAAAACACTTAGGCGGAAGTCGGAGTTGGTGGAGGCACATTTTATAAACTAGCAGAAAAACTATTTGGAAAAGCTACATTTGAAGAATATTTAGAAAAGTGTAACCAAGGAAATATAAAAAACGTAGATTTGCAAATAGGAGATATTACAACACAAGAAATACCAAATTTACCAAAAGATATTACATCATCAAACTTTGGAAAATTAAATGAGCAAGCAAATTCATGTGATATTTTACTAGGAATAGCAAATTTAGTTTTCGAAACAGTTGGAGTAATGTCTGCGTTATTATGCAAAAACGACAACACAAAAGATATTGTAATAATAGGAAGCATGGCAAAACATCCATATCTAAAAGAAGTTATAAAAAAACTAGAGAAGTTACATAATGTAAACTATATTGTTCCAGAAAACCCAGAATTTATATGCGCATTAGGGGCAATAGAAAACTATAAAAAGTAGAGAAAAATATATTTAGAAAACATATAGCCCTATATGGTATGAGTAATAAATTAGGAGAAAAAATAATGTATGATGTAGATTTGAATATTTATAATAATTGCTTAACCAATTTAAGTAATTCAATTTTAAAATATTATCAAGTAGATACGTTTCATAATTCATTACAATATTTAGATAAACAATTAATAGAGAAAAATTCAAATCATGTAATATTAATTCTGCTAGACGGATTAGGTACAAATATACTTAATTATCACTTAAACAAAAATGAATTTCTAATAAAAAACAAGAAAAAAGATATTTTTTCTGTGATTCCAACTACCACTACTGCAGCTACAACTACATTAATGAGCGGTTTGAATCCTGTTGAACATGGTTGGATAGGATGGGATGTTTATTTTGAGGATATTGGCAAAATTGTGACTTTGTTTACAAACAACTTAAAAGATAGTAATAATAAAGCAGAAAAATATAATGTTGCAAAGAAGAAATTGGCATATAAAAGTATTTTTGATTTGATAAAGATGAAAAATAAAGATGTATATGTAGAAGAAATGTTTCCGTTCGGAGAGAATAAATATGAAAATTTTGAAGATGCGATGAAAAAAGTGAGAGATATTTGCAAGAAATATAATAAAAGCTTTACATATGTGTATTGTGAAGAACCAGATGCAATTATACATAAATACGGAACCAAAAGTAAAGAAACACATTGCATAATAAAAAAGTTAAATGCTACTATACAGAAATTATCAGACAGCTTAACTGATGCCACTGTGATGGTGGTTGCGGACCATGGACATATTGATTCAACTCCAATATTTCTTACAGACTATCCGGAAATATTAAATACGTTAAGATTAGATATTTCAATAGAATCAAGAGCGTGTGCTTTTTTCGTAAAAGAAAACAAAAAAGAAGAGTTTAAAAAAATATTTAATGAAAAATTTGCTAAAGACTTTATTTTATATACTAAAGACGAGGTAATAAATAAACAAATATTTGGAGAAGGAAAAGAAAACAAATATTTAAAAGGGGCAATAGGAGATTTCGTAGCTTTAGCTATATCAAACAAGTATTTTAGAAGCAATAAAAATTGCAAAAAGTTTGTATCTCAGCATGCAGGAATTACTAAAGAAGAACTATTAATTCCTCTAATACTAATTTAATAAAATATTAAATATGTAGAGGTAAATTCTATTGACAAATAAAAGATTATCATAGATAATTATTATATTGCGACAAGACATAAGAAAAAATTTTAAAATACAAAGGAGGTACATTTATAATGTACGTATTTAATAAAATAACAGTAAATCCACAATTACCAAAAAAAATAGAAAAACTATCAGAAATAGCAAATAATCTATGGTGGTCATGGAATACAGAGTTCCTAAAATTATTTAAAAGAATAGATATAGATTTATGGGAACAATGTGGAAGAAATCCTGTTAAATTCTTAAAATCAGTAGACCAAGAAAAGCTAGAAAAAATAGCAGAAGATCCTGACTTTTTAAAGGAATATAGTAAAAATGTAGAAAATTTTGAAAACTACATGAACAGCAAAAATACTTGGTTTAGAAAAAATTTCCCAGACAATAAAAATAATGAAATTGCATATTTTTCAGCAGAATATGGACTAGATGAAATACTTCCTATTTATTCAGGTGGACTTGGAATTTTATCTGGAGACCATTTAAAATCTGCAAGTGATTTAGGTATTCCATTAGTAGCAATAGGATTACTATATAAAAATGGATATTTTCATCAAAAAATAAACAATGTTGGAGCGCAAGAAACAGAATATCATAAAATAGATATACAAAACTTACCAATAATACCAGTAAAAGACCATGATGGACAAGACCTAATGATAAGTGTAAAAATGCCAAAGAAAAAATTGTACTTAAAAGTTTGGAAAATACAAGTAGGTAGAGTAACACTATACTTACTAGATTCAGAAATTCCAGAAAACTTAGAAGAATACAGAAACATAACATCAGCACTATATGGTGGAGACCAAGAAATGAGAATTCAACAAGAAATAGTTCTAGGTATGGGTGGAGTAATGTTACTAAAAGCATTAGGAATAAATCCAACTGTATATCATATGAACGAAGGGCATTCTTCTTTCTTAGTATTACAATTAATAAGCAATATAATAGCAGAAAAAAAGGTATCATTTAAAATAGCAAAAGATATAGTAAGTGCAAAAACAGTATTTACAACACATACACCAGTTCCAGCAGGAAACGATATATTCCCAATAGAATTAGTAGAAAAATACTTTGATGGATTTTGGGATTCATTAGCAATCTCTAAAGAAGAATTCTTAGAATTAGGAATGAAACCAAACGAAGAAAACAAAACAACATTTAACATGGGAATACTAGCATTAAAAATAGCTGGAAAGAAAAATGGAGTAAGCAAACTACATGGAGCTGTTTCAAGAGAACTATTTGGAGATGTATGGCCAGAAATAGCACCAAACGAATCACCAATTACATACGTAACAAATGGTATTCATACATGCACATGGCTTGCACCAAATTTAAAAGAGTTATATAACGAATACCTAGTACCATATTGGCAAGATAAAATATACTTAAACGAAACATGGGAAAGAATAAACAATATACCAGATGCAAAACTATGGAAAGAGCACCAAATAAGAAAAGAAAAACTTTTAAAACTAGTTAATGATAATGTAACAGCAAGACTAAAAAATGCAGGAATGCATTATGACCAAATTAGAGAAATAACATCAAAACTAAATCCAAATGCCTTAACAATAGGATTTGCAAGAAGATTTGCAACATATAAAAGAGCAACACTAATATTTAAAGACCTAGAAAGAATAACACAAATATTAAATGATGAATCAAGACCAGTTCAATTAATATTTGCAGGAAAAGCACATCCAAAAGATATAGAAGGACAAAACTTAATAAAAAGAATTCACGAAATATCTATGATGCCACAATTTAAAGGCAAAATATTCTTACTAGAAGGATATAATATGGAGGTTGCAAGACATTTAATATCTGGTGTAGATGTATGGCTAAACAACCCAAGAAGACCAATGGAAGCATCAGGAACAAGTGGAGAAAAAGCATCTGTAAATGGAGTAGTTAACTTTAGTATTCTAGACGGATGGTGGGCAGAAGGATACAATCAAAAAAATGGTTGGGCAATAGGAACAAATGCAGAATATATGTCTTACGAAGAACAAGACAAAGCAGATAGTGAAAGTATTTACAATATATTAGAAAATAAAATAATACCAGCATACTATAACAAACAACAAGACGGAATTTCTAAAGAATGGCTAGCACTAATGAAAAACTCTATAATATCAACAGGTGGAAATTATAGCACAGCAAGAATGCTCGTAGACTATACAAAGCAATTATACATTCCATTATGCAATTTAACAAACAATTATTTTAGCAACTTAGAATTAGTTACAGACTTTAATAGAGTAAAAGACCAACTTTATGCAAATTGGGACGATATAAAAATTACACAAATAAATAATCTAGACAATATATCAATAGATGCAGGAAATAACATAAAAGTTTCTTGTGTAGTAACATTACCAAATATAAATGTAGAAAACATAGAAGCACAAGCATACTACGGAAAGATACTAGATAATGGAACAATAGAAAAAATAGGAATAATACCAATGAATTTAGTTTCAAGTGATGACGAAAAAAGAGAATATACATTTGAAGCAAAAATAGAACTAAAAACAGGTGGAAACTATGGTTACACATTTAGAGTAATGCCAAAACATAAAATGTTATTAGACTCTGCAAATATGAATTTAATAAAATGGATAACACAATAAAAAAATAATTTATGAAAGACTGCCAATTAATTTAAAATTTGGCAGTTTTTATTTATTAATTCATTGACAAAAAATGTCTAAATATATATAATTAAACTGTAAAATTTTGAAAAAACAAATAAGAGGTATTTAAATGAAAAAAGTAATAAAAGCGTTAGTTATAATAATAGCTATAATTTTAGTAATAACTGCCACAATAGGCATTTTTATTTGGACAAAGCTAAATAAAATAAATTACGAAAAAATATCAAAAGAAGATATAGAAATATCAGCAGGAGTAGAAGAAAACCTAAAAGAATATAGAAACATAGCAATCTTTGGAATAGACACAAGAGAAAACACTTATAGTGGAAGCAGAACAGATTGTATAATAATAGCAAGTATAAACCAAAACACAAAAGAAGTAAAATTAGTTTCTGTATATAGAGATACATATCTAGAAATATCTAAATATGGATTAGATAAAGTTAATCACGCTTATGCTTATGGCGGAGCTGCTCTTTCAATGAGCACACTAAATACAAATTTAGACTTAGACATAACAGAATTTGTAACAGTAAACTTTGAATCTACAAAAGACATAATAGATAAAATGGGCGGAGTTGAAATAACAGTAACATCAGCAGAAGCATCACAAATACCAGGAATAAAATCTGCAGGAACATATAACCTTACAGGAGAACAAGCTCTAGCTTATGGAAGAATAAGAAAAATAGATAGTGACTATGCAAGAACAGAAAGAATGAGAACAGTACTAACAGAAGTATTTAATAAGGCTAAAAAGATGAGCGTTGCAGACTTAAATAATGTTTTAGATAAAGTATTACCAGAAGTATATACAAACATAACAAAATCAGACATATTAGCATTAATACCACAAATAGCATCATACTCAATTGTAGATAGCAAAGGATGGCCATACGAAACAAAAGGAATAACACTGAATGGGGTATGGTATGGACCACCAATAAACCTAGAAAAAAATGTAAGTCAATTACATAAAGAACTATTTGCACAAGACGATTATGTACCAACAGACAAAGTAAAAGAAATAAGCAATAAAATAATACAAAAAACAGGATATAGATAAAATTTAAAACTGGGGGATTTTAAATGAAGTCAATACGTAAATATAGAGCAGTACTACTATTTATAATTGATATACTAATAATTGCGTCAGCATATTTAGTTACAACATACCTAACAACAGATAATATGGCACTTTTTACAAATAAATATAAAGACATAATATCAAATACAATTTTAATTTCACTAGTAGTATATGAAATAATATTTGGAATATTTAATATATACAAAAATATAACAAGATATGAAAACGGAAAAGATTATATAGTATACATATTACTTTCTATGCTTTCTGGAATGCTAGTATTTTTAATAGGCCTAATAACAAGAATTCCAATATTAAGCTACAAAAAAGTAGGACTAGCAACAATAATAATAGCTGTTGCAGTAGTAGCTTATAGAGTAATTATAAGATTTATACTAACATCAATTTCACCAGAAAAAACAAATGTAAAAACAGAAAAGAAAAACCTATTAATAATTGGTGGTGGAGAAGCAGCAAGAGAAATTTTAAAAGCATTAAAAACATCTATGAAAGGAATGTACAATGTAGTAGGACTTATAGATGACAACCCTAACAAGAAAAATTACATAATTTCAGGTAAGAAAATATTAGGGAATAGATACAAAATATTAGAAGTATGTAAAGAACACAATGTAGATACAATATTCTTTTCTATAACAAATATAGATAACAAAAACAAAAAAGAAATATTAAACATTTGCCAAGAGACAGGTGCAAAAATAAGAATACTACCAGGAATTACAGACATCATAAAAAATAAAACACTAATACAAAATTTAAGAAATGTAGAAATAGAAGACGTATTAGGAAGAGAACAAATAGTATTAAACAATGAATCAATAGGAGAGCTAATAAAAGGTAATACAATTTTAGTAACCGGTGGAGGGGGATCAATCGGTTCAGAATTATGCAGACAAATTGTTAAATACAACCCAAAAACTTTAGTAATATTCGATATTTATGAAAATAATTTATACAATATCGAAATGGAATTAAGACAAAACCACTTTGACAAAAACATAGACATAGTACCAATAGTAGGAAGTGTTAGAGACAAAAAAAGATTAGAAAAAGTATTTGAAACATATAAACCATACTTAGTATTCCATGCAGCAGCACACAAACATGTTCCATTAATGGAAATAAGTCCATTAGAAGCAATAAAGAACAATGTATTTGGAACATATAATACAGCCAACTGTGCAGATAAATATAATGTTAAAAGATTTATATTAATCTCTACAGATAAAGCTGTAAACCCTACAAATATCATGGGAGCAAGCAAGAGAATGTGCGAAATGATAATACAAGCTAAAAATAAAACAAGCAAAACAGAATTCGCAGCAGTTAGATTTGGAAATGTTTTAGGCAGCAATGGTTCAGTACTTCCACTATTTAAAAAACAAATAGAAATGGGAGGACCTGTAACTGTAACTCATAAAGATATAACAAGATTTTTTATGACAATACCAGAAGCTGTGGGATTAGTATTACAAGCAATGAGCTATGCAAAAGGCGGAGAAATATTTGTTTTAGATATGGGCGAACCTGTAAGAATATATGACCTAGCAGTATCACTTATAAAACTATCCGGACTAGAACCAGATGTAGATATACCAATAAAAGTAACAGGACTAAGACCAGGAGAAAAGCTATATGAGGAGCTTTTAATGCAGGAAGAAGGTTTAAAAACAACAGCACACAATAAAATATTTATTGGCGATATAGAAGACGTAACAGAAGAACAAATGGAAAATAAAATGACTGTATTAAAAGAATTAATACAAGACGAAAATATAGAAAAAGAAAAAATAAGACAAACAATGAAAAAAATAATACCAACATATCACGAACCAGAAGAAGTAAATACTTCTATAAAAAATTCAAGAAAAGAACTAGGAGAAAAGACAAAAAGAAAACAAACAAAAGCAGAAGTTGCAACTGCTTAGAGAGAAGGGAAATTAAGATGAAACCAATACCATTTTCACCACCAGATATAACAGACCTAGAAATACAAGAAGTTGTAGACACATTGAAATCAGGATGGATTACAACAGGACCAAAAACGAAAATGTTTGAGAATAAAATAGCAGAATACTGCAAAACTCCAAAGGCAGTTTGCCTAAATTCAAATACTGCGGGACTAGAATTGATATTAAGAATATTAGAAATTGGAGAAGGGGATGAAGTGATAGTTCCAGCATATACATACACAGCATCAGCAAGCGTTGTAAACCATGTGGGTGCAAAAATTGTATTTGTGGACTGTAAAAAAGATTCTTTTGAAATGGACTATGATTTAATAGAAGAAAAGATAACAGAAAACACAAAGGCAATTATTGCAGTCGACATAGCAGGAATTATAGCTAACTATGATAAAATTTTCGAAATTGTTAAAAAAAATAAAGAAAAGTTCAAACCTTCAAACGAAATTCAAAAGAAATTAGGAAGAATTGCTGTAATAGCGGATGCTGCTCATTCATTTGGTGCAAAGGACAAAAATAGAATGAGTGGAAGCATTGCAGACTTCACAAGTTTTTCCTTTCATGCAGTAAAAAATTTGACAACAGCAGAAGGTGGTGCTACAACATGGAAAAGCATAGATGGAATCGACAATGAATGGCTATATAAACAATTTATGTTATGGTCATTGCATGGACAAAATAAAGATGCTTTAAATAAAAATAAAGCAGGACAATGGGAATATGATATCAAAATTCCAGGATATAAATGTAATATGACAGATATAATGGCATCAATAGGGCTAGCTCAATTAAAAAGGTATGATTCTTTGCTTGCAAGAAGGAGAGAAATTATAAGTAAATATAATCATGGCTTTAAGGATATAAATGTTCAAGTGCTAGACCATTATAATACTGAAAGACAATCCTCAGGACATTTATATTTAGTGAGATTAATAGGAAAAAATGAAGAACAAAGAAATGAACTAATAAACAGATTAGCAGAACAAGGAATTACTACAAATGTTCACTACAAACCATTACCAATGATGACTGCATATAAAAATTTAGGATATGATATAAAAGATTATCCTAATGCGTACAAAATGTATGAAAATGAAATAACATTGCCATTGCATACACTACTTACAGATGGAGAGGTAGAATATATAATAGAAAAAGTAAATGAGGAGATAGAATGATCTTAAAAAAATGGGAGAATATACCAGACAATATTAAAAATGAAAAAACAAAAGAGTATTATGATATACTAAACGCTAAAAAGATTACTTTATTTCTAAAAAGGCTTTTTGACATAATCTTTTCGACTATATTGTTAATAGTGTTATCACCAATTTTAATAATACTTGCAATTGCAATAAAAATAGACTCAAAAGGCCCAATATTTTATAGACAAGAAAGAATTACTCAATATGGAAAAATATTTAAAATATTTAAATTTAGAACTATGATATTTAATGCAGATAAAATCGGAGCTTTGGTAACCACAAAAAATGATAGCAGAATAACAAGAGTTGGAAATATAATTAGAAAATGTAGATTAGATGAAATACCACAACTAATAAACATTTTAGTCGGTGATATGACATTTGTTGGAACTCGACCAGAAGTTAAAAAATATGTAGAGAGATATACTGATGAAATGAAGGCAACATTATTAATGCCAGCTGGAGTAACATCAATAGCAAGTATAAAATACAAAAATGAAGATGAAATAATTGGTAAATATATTGAACAAGGAGAAGATATAGATGATATATATGTAAATAGAGTTTTACCAGAAAAAATGAAATATAATGTTGACTATGTAAAAAAGTTTACAATATTCCAAGATATACTAATATGTGTTCAGACAGTAAATGAAGTACTAAAAATACAAAACACAAAAGAATCGACCAATAAAAAACAGAACAGCAAAGAGAAAATTAATAAATAGAGGGATGAAATGAAAGAAAATCTAGTATCGGTGATAATGCCAACATATAATTGTGGAAAATTTATTGAGGAAACTATAAAATCAGTTGCAAATCAAACATATAAAAATTGGGAATTAATTATCGTAGATGATTGTTCAAAGGATAATACAGAAGAGATAGTGAATAGATATGTAGAACGTGATAGCAGAATAAAATATCATAGATTAGAAACTAATCAAGGAGCTGCAGTAGCTAGAACAAAAGCAATGAAAATGGCACGAGGAAGCTATATGGCTTTTTTAGATAGTGACGATTTATGGAAAAATGATAAATTAGAAAAACAAATTAATTTCATGGAAGAGAATAGCTACAACTTTACATGTACAGCATATGAACAAATAGATGAAAATAATAATTTATTAAATAAAATAATTAGACCAAAAATAAAAGCAGACTATAATAGAATACTTTTAGACTGCCCAGTAGGCAACTCTACAGTAATGTATAATGTAGATAAATTAGGAAAATTTGAAGTGCCAAACATACGAAAAAGAAATGACGATGCTTTATGGCTTCAAATACTAAAAAAAGAAAAATACATATATGGATTAAATGAAATTTTAATGCAATATAGAATAAGACAAAATTCAATATCAAGTAATAAATTAGATTTAATAAAATATCATTGGCAGTTATATAGACAGATTGAACATTTATCAATATTTAGATCTGTTTTTCACATTTGCTGGTGGGGAGTAATTAAAGTATTAAAAATAAAATGATTGAGGGATACAAATGGAAAGAAATTCAATTTTCTATAGAATAAGAAGAAAAGGTCAAGTATTAGCTAATAAAGTTTTGCCAGATGAATTAATTTGTAAAATATATTCTAGGATTCTTCTGCACAAAAGAGTGAATTTAAAACAACCAAAAACTTTTAATGAAAAAATACAGTGGATGAAACTTCATTATTACCCAAATAATAAAAAAATTATAGATGGAGCCGACAAATATAAAGTTAGAGATTACATAAAAAGCAAGGGGCTGGAGGAAAGATTAGTTCCATTGATTGGTGATTGGAATGACACAAAAGAAATAGATTGGGAAAAATTACCAAATAAATTTGTGATAAAATGTAACCACGGGTGTGCATATAATATTTTATGCGCAGATAAATCAAAACTTGATATAAAAAATACAATAAAGAAACTAAATAAATGGATGAAAGAAGATTTTGGAACTTACAATATTGAAAAACATTATTCAAAAATACATCCACACATAATATGTGAAAAATATTTAGGAGAGCATATAATAGATTACAAATTTTTTTGCTTTAATGGAGAACCAAAATTTATTTATATATCTTCGGATTTGGCCAATGATCGCCAGGCCAAAATTGGGTTTTATAATATAGATGGAACAAAAATGAATTTAGCCAGAGATGATTATGAAACTATGCTTATTGAAAAGATCCCTGACTTTTTTGAAAATATGAAGAAAGATGCAAAAATTTTGTGTGAGGACTTTCCATTTGTAAGAGTTGATTTTTTTGTTGCAAATGGCAAATATTATTTCGCAGAGCTTACATTTACTCCGAGTGGAGGAATGATGCCGTTTAATCCAGATCACTATGATTTGGATTGGGGAAATTTAATTAAACTCCCTCAAATATAAAAAATACTTAGATTGGAAAATATGTATGAAAATTTTAATGATTTTGGACAATTTGTCATGTGATTCTGGTGTTTCTACTATAGTAATGAATTTGTATAATAAATTTGATAAAAATAAAATGAAGATAGATTTTTTAATTTTTAAAGAAAGTAATACTTCGTATATAAATACAGTAAGAGAAAAAGGAAGTGAAGTTTTCTGCTTAAAAAATCCATTAGATTTCAAACAAAGTTTGGGTGCTATTTTAGAGTTGAAAAACTTTTTTAAAAAAAATGCTAAGAATTATGATATAGTTCATTTGCATTCGCCAACATTAAATGAATTTACTTTAAAATATGCAAAGAAATATGGAATTAGAAACAGAATAATACATAGCCATTCAACCATGATGTCAAGCAACAAACTAAAAAATATTTTACATAAGATTTTATTAAGAAATGTTAACAAATATGCTAATAACTACTGGGCATGTTCAACTGAAGCTGCAATTTTTTTGTATGGAAAAAAATTTTGTGATGCTCACAACATAGAGCTGGTAAAAAATGCTGTTGAGATTAGTAAATATAGGTATAATAGCAAGGATGCAGAAAAATTAAAAAAAGAGTATAACGTGCAAAATAAAATGGTAGTTGCACACATTTCTAACTTTAGTTTAATAAAAAATGTCATGTTTTTAATTCCAATAATTGAAGAGGTAGTTGCTGTAAGAAAAGATATTGTTTTTGTGTTTGTCGGAGATGGAATTACTAAAAGAAAAATAGAGAAAAAAATCATAGAGAAAAAACTAGAAAAATATTGTATGTTTATAGGAAGAAAAAACAACATACAGAATATTCTTAATTTAATTGATGTAATACTATTACCGTCAATTAAAGAAGGACTGCCTGTTGTTGCAATTGAAGCACAAGCTAATGGAATTCTTTGCTTAGTTAGTGATTCTATAACAAGAGAATCTGATATAGGAAATATAAAATTCATTCCGTTAAATCATAAAAGTTGGTCAAATGAAATCATTAAAATTCAACCGACTTCAGCCGAAGAAAGAATAGAACTATGCAAACTTATTGATAATACAGATTTTAATATTGATAGGGAAGGAAAAAGAATTCAAGAAATTTATATAAGTATGATGTAGGAAAGATCATGAGATAATATATTGTAAAACGAAAAGATAATAAAGTAAAATTAATTTCAATGTTTGAAACACAAATTATGAAAGCAAAAGGTGAAAGAAAAAATATGATAGCAAAAGAAAAGTTTCATTTACTTAATATTTATATATTGTGCGTATATTTATTAATGTTACCAATAGATGCTGCATTGGGTAATATATGGGGATCAATCTCATTAATTAATTATGTAGCACTTATGTATACAATTATGAGAATAATTTATATATTCATCTGTGATAGAAAGATATATATAAAAGGAATAAAAAATAATAAATTTATATATTTTCATTTAATATATTGCATTTTATCAACATTGTGGAAGCAAACACAAGAAATAAATATGTGGTATATAATGTCACTTCTTACTGCAGTTTTAGTTTTTATACTAGCAATAACAGATAAATATTCAGATAAAGACGCTAAGAGAATAAAGAATTCACTATTTTACAGCGTATTAGCAATTATTGGAGCATATTTATTCCTAGCAGACTATTATTCTGAAAATGGAAGATTGGTTTTTAATTCTTCAAAGGCTATG
>ULMG01045028.1_pt1 | contig 24451 bp, 18 predicted proteins | sample 1951601 | NCBI WGS metagenome assembly ULMG01 (sample SAMEA4835545, study PRJEB28245) | human gut metagenome | biome: gut microbiome; material: fecal sample | place: Denmark | collected 2008
GGTATCTCGCTTTTCATGTTTTCAATGTGTAACTCATGTATTGTAATCCTACACACCAGTCACTCAAGGTTCCTATTTTCCCATTGACGCGCTCCATGTGCATCCTTATAATAAATAAGATATGATTTTATAAGGGTAAGGAATCGGATATGAATAACGACTATGCAAGCATTTTCTCCGGCATTTTAAGAGAGAATCAGATAAAGACAAATGAACCCATGAAGCGTCATACCACCTTTGGCATTGGTGGGCCGGCGGATTGTTTTCTGATGCCGGAAACGACAGAAGAAGTGTGCCTCATCACAAAGCTCGCACACAAGCATGCGGTGCCGCTTTTCGTATTGGGCGGCGGGGCGAACCTGCTCGTCCGGGACAAAGGCATCCGAGGGGCGGTGGTATTCACCGGTCGTCTGCACCGCATGGAAAGGAAGGAAAATCTTCTGACGGTCGCGAGCGGAGTGCCTACGGCAGCTGCTGCAAGGAAAGCATTGGAGTATGGCCTCTCCGGAATGGAATTTGCAAGCGGCATTCCCGGCAGTATTGGCGGAGCTGCTTATATGAATGCGGGGGCCTATGGCGGAGAAATGGCGAAGATCATCGTTTCTGCCACCACCTGTGATGCAAAGGGGGATATCATTGTCCACTCCATCAAGGATATGGGCTATGGTTATCGCCACAGCCCCTTCATGCAGAACGGGGAAGTCATCCTTGATATCACTCTTTCGTTAAAGCCGGGCAATCAAAAGGACATCGAAGCGCTGATGAAGGATCTCAACCAGAGAAGAGCTACGAAGCAGCCTCTTGAAAAACGAAGCGCCGGATCCACCTTCAAGCGTCCCGATGGTCATTTTGTCGGACAGATGCTCGAAGAACTGGGGCTCAAAGGATTTTCGGTGGGTGATGCGCAGGTCAGCGAGAAACACGCCGGTTTCCTCATCAATAATGGCCGTGCCTCCTGCGAAGATATGCTCTCTCTCATCCATCAGGTACAGCAGAAGGTCAAAGAGGCCTATGGCGTGGACCTGCATACCGAGGTTCAGATCGTAGGGGAAGAGTGAAAGAAGCCGAAAGGCTTCTTTTTTGTTTGTTGGTGACTGGGATTCTCTGGCATCGTCATTCCGAGCGCAGCCGAGGAATCTTTACTGCACTGCGAGAATCATCGTGTATGCACCGAGGGAAAACGATGTCTTGGTGCTGCCTCACATCAGGCGATGAGCGTTTTGCAATAAAGACCCTCGGCTACGGTCGAAATGACGTTGCGCACGAAGCGCTATCGAAACTCCGCGGCGCTTAGATCCTTCGACTCAGTTCTCCTGTTTCAGATAAGCCATTTGCTAACATACGACGTTTTTCTCCGCTCAGGATGACGAAATGCGCCGCATCACCATTTCTCATTTCTAATTTCTCATTCGAACAGAGTTTTTGTACGCAATCAAGAGGCATCCCGTCCCGTGGGCTAACCCCGAACCCTGAACCTTGAACCTCTAACCCTTTCCCCATTTTCCTCATGACAAATTTCCCCTGAACATTTATACTAAAGAAAAACGAAAAGGAGAGCACTATGGAAGTTGTAGCTTTTTATGGACCGCCAGGCACAGGCAAGAGTGACCGTGCGCTGGTGATCGCCTATGAGAATCAATGCTCCTGCATCATTGATGATGGGATCCTGATCTATCACAACCGTATTGTCGCAGGGAAGTCAGCCAAGAGAGAAGAGAGCCGCTTGAAGGCGGTGCGCCGTGCTATTTTCTGGGATGAAGAGCAGAGAGAAGATGTGAAGAAGACGCTTCAGAAGATCCATCCGGACCGCATTCTGATCTTGGGAACGTCAGATCGTATGGTCGTGACGATCACGAAGGCACTGGATCTGCCGGAGCCCTGCAAGTATATCCGCATCGAGGATGTGGCGCGTCCTGAAGAAATGATGAAGGCGAGCGAAGCACGTCATAAGGAAGGAAAGCATGTCATCCCCGTTCCGACGATGGAGCTAAAGCCGTATTTCAAGGGGTACCTTGTCGATCCGCTGAAATTTTTCAGAAATCGGAAAAAGGAAGTGCCAAAGCGTTTCAGCGAGCAGAATGAACGCTCTGTCGTGCGTCCGGTCTTCAGTTACTATGGCAAGCTCTCCTTCTCTGACCGCGTCATCGCTTCACTTGTCCGTTATGCGGTGAAGGGGATGAAGAAAGTCAGGATCACAGGCGTCAGCAGTGAGAAGAGTGAGAGTCAGCTGAATGGCCTTATCCTGGCACTTGACGTCTCCGTCCGCCCGGGGACGCCGCAGGAGATCAAATCGGTGATCCATACCATGCGTGACAGGATCCAGCGGGAGATCGAGCATACGACAGGCATGTCACTCGAGACGATCCGTGTGAATGTGACGACAGACGTGGCGAGGTAAGTGACTGGCGGCCGTGGATCAGGAACGATCATAGTCTGCAAACCGAGGGGAAGGCTGATGATACCAAAGGAGTGGTTCTATGACTCAGATCAAAATCTGTGGCTTCACAGATCCGAAGGAGGCCGCATTTGTTTCCTATCCTGATGTCTCATATATGGGGATGGTGCTTTTCTTCGAGAAGAGCAAACGGAACATTTCTCTTGAGACGGCAAAGGCCATCATGCGTGCGGCAGATCCGCGCATTAAAAAGGTGGCGGTCGTGGTGTCTCCCTCGCCGGCACAGGCTGAGGAGATCGAGAAGGCAGGCTTCGACTATATGCAGGTGCACGGCGTGCTTGGAGCAGAGGTACTTTTCATGACCAGGCTCCCCATCATCCGTGCGTATAATGGCAAAGCGGAGGAAGAAGAGGATCCCCGCATTTGCGCTCATCTTTTTGACGCGGCAGAGCCTGGCAGTGGGAAGGCCTTCGACTGGAAGAGGCTCGCGGAAAAGAAACGTAAGAAACCATGGTTTCTTGCGGGCGGCCTTACGGCAGAGAATGTTGGAAGGGCGATCTCCCTCATCCATCCCGACGTCGTCGACGTCTCGTCGGGTGTGGAGTATATAGACAGGAAGGGGAAGGATCCGGAGAAGATAGCGGCGTTTATTCAGGCTGTCAAAGAAAGCTGATACTGGATGTAGCGTGCAAAAGCTCCTGCGGGGAGCGGGACGGCATAGCTATAAAGTGCAGCAGAGCGTAGGAAGCATCCTTCCGCTACAAGGGGAAACATATCCTCCCTTCACGACCTGCGGGCTCCATTGGATCCTTGGATCCCGATCCCAGCCTCACACCTTTCTCCCATTTTGAATAAAAAACGCTTGACACAAATTCGCTTAGGGTGTATAGTAGCTTCAACTTCATAAAGGCAGTGAAGAGAAGAGTACATGAAGGACGCTGGCAAAGAGAGCTCGGGCAGGTGAAAACGAGTACAGACGAATCCATGGAAGATGGCCTCTGAGCCTGGCATGCTGAATGATGAAGCAGCCCGGGAGCTCCCGTTATAGAGATAGGGTATCAAGGCAATAGCCGGCGTACCTGATAAGGTGTTCTGGAGCGATCCGGACATAAAATTGGGTGGTAACACGAATGACGATCTCGTCCCTTTGATAGGGACGAGATTTTTTTATTGCCCATGCATTGCCACATTTACTATGAAGGAAGAAATAGTGATTGATAGTCCAGAAAGACGCTTTCCAGTGAGCTATCAACAGCCTTTTTTTACAGGAGGAATTCATCATGGCAGACGTAAAACATTATCATTTCGAAACTCTTCAGCAGCATGCAGGCCAGGTACCGGATCCGGTGACCGGCGCCAGAGCGGTTCCGATTTACCAGACCACTTCCTATGTATTCAAGGACGCACAGCAGGCAGAAGACCGCTTCGCCCTGAAGGATGCCGGTTATATCTATAGTCGCCTGACGAATCCGACCCAGGATGTACTCGAAAAGAGACTGGCTGCTTTGGAAGGCGGCACGGCGGCTCTCGCCGTTGCTTCCGGGGCAGCTGCCGTCACCTATGCGATCTTGAACATTGCCGGCGCCGGGGATGAGATCGTTTCTGCCTCTACACTGTACGGCGGGACCTATGAACTCTTCACCGATACCCTGCCGCAGCTCGGCATCACCACCCATTTCGTAAATCCGGATCATCCGGAAGAGATCGAAGCAGCGATCACCCCAAAGACCAAGGCAGTCTATATCGAAACGCTGGGGAATCCGGCCATCAATATCCCGGACTTCGATGCCATCCGCGACATTGCTCACGCCCACGGCCTGCCGGTCATCATTGATAATACCTTCGCGACGCCTTATCTCTTCCGTCCACTGGAACATGGTCTGGATATCGTGGTTCACTCCACCACGAAATTCATCGGCGGTCACGGTACGACCTTGGGCGGCGCGATCGTAGAAAATGGCAAGTTCAACTGGAACCAGCCGGAAAGATACCCGCACTTCGCTTCTCCGGATGCTTCCTATCACGGCATCAACTTTGCAACTGACGTACCGGGCGCAGGCTTCGTTACCCGTATCCGTGCGAAGGTTCTCCGTGATACCGGTGCTTGCATTTCCCCGATCTCCTCCTGGTTCTTCATTCAGGGCCTCGAAACCCTGTCTCTCCGCGTAGAACGCCACGTCTACAATGCCACCAGAGTCGCAGAATTCCTCGAAAAGCACCCGAAGGTCGCTAAAGTCAACTATCCGGGCCTCGAATCTTCCCCGTACCACAAGCTGCAGCTGAAATACCTGCCAAAGGGCGCAGGCTCCATCTTCTCCATCGAACTCAAGGATGGCTTTGATGCAGCAAGAAAATTCATCGACAATCTTGAGATTTTCTCTAACCTGGCCAATGTCGGTGACTCCAAGTCTCTTGTCGTTCACCCGGCTTCCACGACCCACCAGCAGCTTTCCCCGGAAGCCCAGCAGGCAGCCGGCATCACCCCGGGCACCGTCCGCATCTCCGTAGGTATCGAAAACATCGATGACCTTCTCGCAGATCTCGAACAGGCGCTGGCGAAAATCTAAGGAAACACTGATTCTGTGATTTAATCAGCGTTTCCCCAAATCAACTAAAATCAAAAAAGACGTAGGATGTATGATTCTACGTCTTTTTTGCATGGGAAGATTTCATAAAAAAAAGACGGCGCTTTTGATTTTTGCGCCGTAAATAAGTTTGAAAGTAGGGATGAGGGATGAGTGGCTAGGGATTAGACTAAGAGACTGGGAGACATCAGATATCAGACGCCTGACATTAGACATCTGACTTCTATACTCCGGCCTTCAGGCATCGCCTAATATATATTCGCGGCGAAGTCGCCACCTTTATTCCTAATTCCTCATTCGAGCAGAGCTTTCATTCACAATCAAGGAGCGGCACGTCCTAGTCCCTAGTCCCTAGTCACCAGTCACTAGTCACTATCTCGCCATTCCCTCGGAATTTCCGGGAAATGATCCACCACCATCATTGTCGCAAGGATATTGGCCATCAGGTGGTCCTCTTCATCGAACATATCCGCCTCGATGACGATCGTAGTACGGCCATTGTGCGTGATGCGGCTTGTGACGCGGATCGTCTCTCCCGGCTTTGCTGTACGGATGAAATTCATCGTCATAGCGACCGTCACGACAGAGGCACCGACGGTGGCTGAGGTGACGCCCGTGACCGAGTCGGCGAGTGCTACCAGTACGCCCCCGTGCAGGTGTCCTCTGTGGTTGTTGTGCTTTAAAGGATCAGTCTTCAGGCTGACGGTCGCACTGCCGCAATGGATGTCCGTGATCTGTATATGGAAATAGTCACTCATGAAATGGTTTTTAGAATAAATATCTAAAATGTGTGCGCGGATCTCTTCCGCCGTCTGTAATACCGATACGTCTTCGCTCATGGCAAGTCCTCTTTCGTTTTTCTCCTATCATACAGGGAATGGGGAAGGAAATCAAATGGGTTTTGGGGCAGGGCTCAGGGGAGGATCAGCCCGTGGAACGGCGGGCTCATTATCCTGAGCGGAGCGAAAGGTTGTATGTCGGGAAATGTTTACCTGAATCATGAGTACAAAGGCCAAGGATTTAATCAGCGTTTCCCTAGCCTCAGCTTTTCAAAATTTTAAACAAATTGGGAATCGGCTGGCACGGCCTGTTTCCATGGTGTACAATGGAGAAACCAATAGCAGACGGATGACGTTATGTCCACAGGAGATCTGCTATGTGGATCTTACGATCCTGCGAAGCGCAGCATGGCGCTCCGTTTGCACCTATAGAATCTGTTGAACTTCTTTTGTATCCAAGCAAAGGGCGGTATGCTCTTTGGGCTAAATCTGAAGCCTTGATCGAAAACTTATTTCATGAAAAGGAGATATCCCATGCCCCGTATCGCTGTTCTCATTCCCTGCTGGAATGAAGCCCTGACCATTGAGAAGGTGGTGACAGATTTCCGCGCGGTACTCCCGGAGGCGGATATCTATGTCTATGACAACAATTCAACAGATGGCACGGCGGAAATCGCGAAGCGCGCGGGGGCGATCGTCGTGCAGGAATACCGTCAGGGGAAGGGCAATGTGATCCGCTCCATGTTTCGCGACATCGAGGCAGACTGCTATGTGATGACTGATGGCGATGATACGTATCCCGCCGAGATGGCGCGGGAGATGGCAGAGCTCGTACTTTCTCACCGCGCTGATATGGTGATCGGTGATCGTCTCTCTTCGACATACTTCGAGGAGAATAAGCGTCCTTTTCATAATTCCGGCAATGTGCTCGTCCGCCGGTTCATCAATCTGTTTTGGAGCAGGGGACGAGAGGAGATCCGAGACGTCATGACGGGTTATCGGGCTTTTTCTCCCCTATTTGTGAAAACGTTTCCGATCCTGTCAGAAGGGTTTGAGATCGAGACGGAAATGACGATCCACGCGCTGGATAAGAATCTGCTTCTCATGCAGGTGCCAGTATCCTATCGCGACCGTCCGGCGGGAAGTGTCAGCAAGCTCCATACCTTCCGAGATGGGGCGCGGGTGCTGAAAACGATCTTCATGCTCTACAAGGATTATCTCCCATTGAGGTTCTTCTTGGCGGCGGCACTCGTCCTTACACTCATTTCTCTCTCGCTCTTTCTTCCTGTTTTTCATGAGTATCTCGCAACGGGTCTTGTCCCCAAGATGCCGACGCTCGTGACCTCCGGTTTCTTCATGGTGGCCGCCGTGATTTCCACAGGTATCGGTCTTGTGCTGGATACCGAGGTCAAGAATGCCAGAAAGAATCTGGAGATCCAGATGAATATGATTCGGATGTTAATGAAATAGGGGGAGGGTCAGCCCCGTGGGTGTGCTGCCCCCTTGATTTTGGATGAAAGCCTCGCATGAATGAAAAAGTAGAAATGAGAAATGCGAAATGGTGGTGCGGCGCATAAAAATATAGAAGCACCGCGATGTATAAATGGGGCGATGCCCGAAAGTCGCATTTAAGCCACTGGTGCCTAGTCACTAGTCCCGAATCCCTACTTTCACACATGCATCGTTTATCGGAATGCAAGAAAGATTTCTCGCTTCGCTCGAAATGACGATATGAGAGAGTCTGGTATCTTCCGGTCACAAGTCACTAGCCACTTGAGGCTCCTAATCCCTAATCCCTAGCCACGAATCCCCAGTCACTCGCAATCCTTAGGGAAACGCTGATTCTGCGATTGAATCCGTGTTTCCCTAGCTGCTATTCCCAAAGGAACATATTATGCCTACATTTTTAGAGTCGCTTGTTTTAAAGATCTTCCCTTCCATGGATCGTTTCTGGGAAGTTTTTCGTTTCCTCGCTGTCGGGGGCGGGTGCTTCCTCTTAGAGTATGTCCTGCTTTTTACATTGACGGAGTATGGCGGTCTTCCGCCGCTGGTTTCCGCACCGATCGCTTTTACGATTTCCCTCCTTGTGAATTACATTCTCTGCGTCTATGTGGTCTTTCATGCAGAGAATCAGAGTACGAAGCAGATGGTGCTCTTTATCGTGACATCTCTCATGGGGCTGGGGCTGAATCAGCTTGTCATGTGGTGCTGCATCGACCTGCTTGGGATATGGTATATGTTTTCAAAGGTCGTGGCTTCTGCGATCGTGATGATTTGGAATTATTTCACAAAGCGATTCATCCTGCACGGACATGCTTAAAAAGATAGGCGTTGCAGGGAAATTCGTATGCATCATTTCTATCGTTAACCGTTTGTCAACTGATGAATAAAGTGAGTTGACAAACGGTTTTTCGCACTTTATAATAAGCACATCAAATATAGTTGGCAGGGATTGGGAGTGACTAGTGGTTGGTGACTGGTAGGAAAACTTTGCACCTTACACCTTCGGTTTCTTGTCTCGGCCAATTCCTAGGAGGTCATATCCATGAATACAAATCATTCGATCCGCATGCAGGTCCTGTGTGCGTTATTCGCTGCGGTGTGCGCGGTGTGCTCGCAGCTGACCATTCCGATCCAGCCCGTGCCGATCACGCTCGGGACTTTCGGAGTCCTGATGGCCGGTGGTTTTCTGGGGAAGCGCTATGGTCTTCTCGCTCTTTTGATCTATCTCATTCTGGGGGCAGCCGGTGTGCCGGTCTTTTCGATGATGCGTGCGGGGATCTCTGTCCTGGCAGGGCCTTCGGGCGGATTCATCTTAGGTTTTGCGCCGATGGCTTTCGTGGTGGGGCTGGTATCTGAAAAGTTGGGACATACCTTCAAGCCTATGCTCGCTGCGACATTGGCAGGTACGGCAGTCTGCTACGTAATGGGGATCGGCTGGTTCATGTTCCTCACCGGTACAGGCATGTGGTCAGCGATGGTGATGTGCATGTTCCCTTTCCTGCCCGGTGATCTGGCTAAGATCATCCTCGCCTCTTTCCTGGTGGCAAAGTATAGAAAGACACTGATCGAGAGAGATTAGGGAAACGCTGATTCAATCGCAGAGTCAGATTCTACAAGAATTTTTATACATAGCTTCGTCATAGCCTTCCTTAAATAGCTCGCTATTCGCGTCAGGCTATTCCTCGCTATGCATAAAAATTTAAGAGTAAAATCTGACAACGATTGAATCAGTGTTTCCCTAGGAAACGGGTTTGGAGCTGGATCAGCGTTTCCTGGTTGTTTTGTATGATGTAAAAGCTGTGATGGCCGAGGCTGTCACAGCTTTTTTCGGAGGCTGTATGGAAGAACAGATGCGAATGCTATGCTCCGTATGGAAAGACGCATGGCAGGGTATGGTGATGGCAGAGATTTCATGGAAAGAAGGCACGCCGAAGGCATCCTGCGGGGTACATGTCAAGGAGGGACGGCTCATCCGCCTTTCGGCATGTACGGACGGCGGGGAACTTTCTATGGTGCTCCTACCTTTCCATGCGGGGAAATGTCCGCGGAAGGGACGGGAGGGAGAGCCGTGGCGGCTGTTTACCGCTGAGGAGGTGCATCGTTTCAGCGATGCCTTGGGCGATCATAATGCGATCCATCAGGGATCGCAGCCGATCGTGAGCGGTTTTCAGCTGCTCGTGTCGCTCGTTGCCATGTATCCAGGGAAAACGATCCGGCTTCGTTTCCATCATCCTGTCAGGGCAGGGGAGATGGTATACTTGAAGAAAGAGGGGGATCAGCTTCTCGGGTATACGGATACATTGTGCTTTGCCGGAGAATGGCAGCGGAAAGGAAGCAGGGAATGAGAGATCGGGTGTATCTTCTGGGCGGGCTGCGCAGCCATATCGGTATACGATATGGCATCTTTAAGACGGTGCGGCCTGAGGTGCTGGGCGGAGAAATTCTTCACAGGGTGTGGTCGAAGTACGGGAAGTCAGCACTTCCGGATCTGGTGCTTTGTGGGAATGCGGTGGGCCCTGGCGGAAATATCGGACGCCTCACGGTACTCGAGGCGGGTCTTCCGGAAGAGGTCCCTGCTATGACGCTGGATCTCCAGTGTGCTTCTGCTTTGGCAGCGATCGACCTCTCTGCAGCAAAGATCGCCTCCGGGATGGCGGACTTCATCCTTGCGGGCGGTACCGAGAGTGCTTCACTCGCACCGCGCCGCATCTATCAGGAATGGGATGAACGAAGCCGAAAGAGAGAGCCTGAATTCACGGCGGCGCAGTTCCGGCCGGGGGAATTTAGTGATGATGCAATGCTTCTGGGTGCGGAGCGCGCGGCGAAGAAAGCAGGGATTTCCAAAGAAGAAGCGGACGAGGCAGCCCTTCTTAGCCACAAGCGGGCGAGCCGCGTAGAGAAGGAAGGCTGCCTCGCGCCGTATATTGTGCCTCTCTTTGGCAGTACAAGGGATGAGGCCATCCGTCCAAGGATGAGCGAACGACTGCTGGCAAGAGCGCCGCATGTGACGAATGTGCCGGATGGGATACTCACGGCGGCGAATGCCTGCACGATGAATGATGGTGCGGCTTTTGTGGCACTTGCCTCCGATGACTGGGTGAAGGCGCACGGCGCGCATCCGATGGCGGAGATCAAGGCGGTGCGCGCGTCCGGCGGCGATGCAGCTTGCTCGCCTCTCATGGCAGATCAGGCAGTCTCTCAGTTGTTATCTCGGGAGGGGCTTTCCTATGAAGATATTGATGCCTTCGAGTACAATGAAGCCTTCGCCGTCATCAGTGCCGATTTCATGGAGCGTCATCCGTCCGTGAAGGATCGGCTGAACTGCTTCGGTGGTGCTTTGGCTTACGGACATCCCTATGGGGCATCCGGGGCGGAGATCATGATTCATCTGATGGCGATCCTCAAGCAGAAAAACGGGCGCTATGGTGTCGCCGCGATCCCGGCTGCGGGCGGCGTCGCAGAAGCGATACTGATAGAAAATAAGATGGGAAGAGACGCATAATGGTTTCAGGGGTCGTGCCGTCCCTTGACTACGTTTGAAAGCCTCGCGCTCTCTGGTTAGGAGTTAGGAGTTAGGAGTGGTGGTGCGGCGCATAAAAATATAGAAGCGCCGCAGAATTTTGATAGCGCTTCGCGCCGTCGTCATCTCGAGCGTAGCCGAGAGATCTTCCTTGCAGAACGGTCAGTATACCAATTGCGCTATTTCAATCACCGCTTGTTTCTAATCCCTAGCTACTCATCCCTGCTTTCAAACTTCAGAATTTCCAATGTATCAGATTTCATGAACAGGAAGAAAAGACAATGCATTTATATGAGGATTTAAAACGCTGGGCTGAGAAGTCCCCCCGAAAGATCTTTCTCGTATGGAGAGGAGAGGCACTGTCATATAGTGAGGCGTACTCGTGTGTCTGTGCGATCGCAGCGTCTCTATCTCCATGGCAGGGAGAGGTGCTGGGACTGCGCTTCTCAGATCCTCCCTCGCAGGTGCTCTATTTCCTTGGTGCGATGATGGCGGGGGTCGTGCCGGTGCTGCTTCACGAATACCTGAAGGAGGAGGACATCGCCGCGCTTCTCAGGGAGCGTCCGATCGGAGGCCTTCTTTCGGATACCTGTTTTGACGGGCTGGAGATGCAGCCGGCGGGAGAGCTCTGGCAACTGACCGGCAAAGAGACGGGGGCCGACGCCGACTTTGGTGTACTGACCTCGGGGACGAGCGGCCTTGCCAAGGTACTCTTCCGAAAAGAGGCGAGCTGGCGGGATTTTTTCCCAGTGCAGAACGATATTTTTCACATCGATAGGCATGCGGTGCTTTATCTGTCCGGTTCGATGGCTTTCACAGGAAATCTGAACATGCTGATGGCCTTCCTTTATGCAGGAGGGACGATCGCGGGGACGGAGGCTGTACAGCCAAAGACATGGATGAAAGACATCGGAGAGACGCAGGCGACGCATGTCTATATGATCCCCTCGAAGCTCTCCGCCCTTTGCCGCGTCAGAGGAGAAGCTGCGTCCGTCACGCATATTCTGACAGGCTCGCAGCTCATGACGAAGCGGATCCTGGATGCGCTTACCCGGCATTTCCCGATGAGCCGTACCATCCTTTACTATGGTGCGTCCGAGCTAAGCTATGTGAGCTATATCGAAGGGAAGGATATCCTGACCCATCCGAGCGCGGTGGGGCGGCCGTTTCCGGGAATCTCGATCTTCATCAGGGACGAAGAGATCTACGTCGATACGCCGTTTGCTGTCGAAGGGGCAGAAAGACCTCTCTCCTGTCATGATATGGGCCGCGTCGATGAAGAGGGGATGCTCTACTTCCTCGGTCGCAGAGAGGATCAGTATCACATCAAGGGAAATCATGTGAGTCGCCAAAAGGTGCTCTCCCATCTTCTGATGCTGCCCGGCGTAGAGGAGGCTGAGGTCATCGGAGAGAAGCAGGCGAATGAGGATGACCGCCTGATCGCCTTTCTGTCCGGTCAGGTGCCTGCATCGGATGCTCGACTTATGAGCCTTCTTGCGGGAAGGCTTCGTGCTTGGGAGATCCCGCACCGTATCCTTCGCGTGGCATCTATCCCGAAAACATCTACAGGGAAGACGGATCGGAAACGGCTTCTTGCGATGGCGAAAGCAGTTTCTTTGGGATGAGGAAAGTAATAGCAGAACATGTTTCTGCTATTACTTTTTTTCATGAGAAAATCATTATTGATACCGTTTGCATATATCGACGTTCTTTCGTTGACGAAACGGCGGGGAGGATAGAGAATAGAGTAAAGAATGGCCTCGCTTACCGGGACTAGGCAGGCGGAAAGCGCCATATAGCCAAGGAGATATACTATGCAGACGACCCGCTTTGGCCGCGACGGAGAAACGGCGGCAGAAAAATATCTGGAAGGGAAGGGTTACCACTTTCTCGCGCGTAATTTCAAGCGTACCCATGGGGAGATCGACCTCATCATGGAAGATGGAGAGACGCTGGTATTCATCGAGGTCAAGAGCCGCACAAACCGTCGTTATGGAGAACCGAAGGAAGCGGTGACGCCCTTCAAGCAGCAGCACATCCGCTATACAGCGAAAGCCTTCGCGTGCAGCCGCCATATAGAAGGCCGGCGCATCCGTTTCGACGTTGTCGAAGTCATGCAGATGGCGGATGGGACTGTGAAGTTTCATCATATCAGAAATGCATTTTGAAAGCGGGGATGAGGAGCGACTGGGGACTAGAAGACATCAGACTCCCGTATCGTCATTTCGAGCGAAGCGAGAAATCTTCCTTGCAGATCGGTAAACGATGTATGTATGAAAGCAGGGATGCGTGGCTAGTGACTAGTGACTGGTGGCTAGGAATTAGTAGCTAGGGATTAGGTTTGCGATACGAGAAAACCGCTAGTTTCAAACCTCCGCGTCGCTTAGTTCCTTCGACTCAGTTCTCCTGTTTCAGATAAGCCATTTGCTAACATACAACGTTTTTCTCCGCTCAGGATGACGAAATGCGCCGCAACACCATTTTTCATTTCTCATTTCTCATGCAAGCGAGGTTTTCAAATGTAATCAAAGGGCACCACGCCGGGGGCTAACCTTGAACCCTGAACCCTACATCATTTCCCTTCTCAAAGGAGGATATCCTATGTATGCACAAGTATTGGGCTCGACCACGTTCGGTCTGAATGGTCATGTGATCGGCGTCGAAGTCGACATCAATAAGAATTTTCCCTCCTTTGACATCGTGGGACTTCCGACAACGGCGGTCAAAGAGTCGAAGGAGCGCGTACACTCTGCCATCCGGAACTCCGGCTATCACTTTCCTGTCGACAAAGTGACGGTGAATCTGGCTCCGGCAGACCTCAAAAAAGACGGTTCCGGACTGGATCTTCCGATCGCTGTCGGCCTTCTGGCTGCGAGCGGCGATGTCGCCAAAGAAGCACTTGAAGGGATCATGTTCATCGGAGAGCTCTCGCTCAAGGGAGAAATCCGCCCGGTCCCCGGCATTCTCTCCATGGTGCTTGCCGGACGGGAAGCGGGGATCTCCAAATTTGTCATGGCCGAAGAGGTGACCGGTGAAGCACTTCTCTGTGAGAATATCACGGTCTATGGACCGAAGACCTTCCGGGATCTGGTGGAATTTCTCTGCGGCCGCCAGGAGATGGCACCGGCAGAACGCCACGAGACGCGCCGCGAAGTGATGAGTGATGTAGACTATGCAGAGGTGCAGGGACAGATCCTTGCCAAGAAGGCGATGGAGATCGCAGCTGCCGGAGCGCACAATGTACTGATGACCGGGCCGCCGGGCTCCGGGAAAACCATGCTGGCCCGCCGCATCACGACCATCCTTCCTCCGATGACGCGGGAAGAAGCGCTAGAAGTGACGAAGATCTACAGCGTCGCCGGCCTCTATAAAGTGGAAGATATCATGCGGGAACGCCCGTTTAGAAGTCCGCATCATACGATCTCCATGGCGGGGCTCATCGGCGGCGGCAGTATCCCCAGACCAGGGGAAGTGACCCTGGCCCACCGCGGCGTACTTTTTCTGGACGAGCTGCCGGAATTTCCAAGAACGGTGCTGGAAGTCCTGCGCCAGCCTCTGGAAGACAGAGAAGTACATATTTCCCGTGTGAATGCAGCCTTCACCTATCCGGCGGATTTTATCTTGATAGCGGCGATGAATCCATGTCCCTGCGGATACCTTGGAGATCCGCAGCGGGAATGTACCTGCACGGATGGAGAGATCCGCCGTTACGGACAGAAGATTTCCGGGCCGCTTCTCGACCGCATCGACCTGCATGTCTCTGTGATGCGCCCGAAATACAGTGAGCTCACCGCGACCATTCAGGGCGAGCCTTCCTGTGATATCGCAAAGCGTGTCGCCGAGGCGCGGGCTGTGCAGGCGGAGCGTCTCTCACGCTGGCATATGCAGAGCAATGCACAGATGGGGCATCGCCAGCTGAAGGAGACTTGTCAGCTCGACGCGGAGGGGACAGAAATGCTGCGTGTCGTCTTCGAAAAGCTGCACCTTTCGGCCAGAAGCTATGACCGCATTATTAAAGTTGCACGGACGATCGCTGACCTCGCGGGTTCCGACCAGATCCGCCCCGAGCATGTCGCTGAAGCGATCAGTTTCAGAAATATGATCAATGGAAAGTAATCAGGGCTCGAAACGGGATCTTGTAATATCTTTTTTTTGTAAGCTCTAACCCTGGATCTCTGATCTGCTTATATATAAGGAGCATCCCATGGATATTTATGCTGCTGCCCTTCCGGGCTGTCCGCGGCTGGGCGCGAAGCACATGCGGGCTTTGATGGACTATTTTGAGACGGCGGAAGATGTATGGAAAGCATCGGCGGAGTCTGTCGAAAAGTCACATATTTTGACGGGAAAGACACTGGCTGCCTTTCTGGCTTACCGAAATGAGACAAGCCTTGAGCAGATAGAAGAGAAGCTCTACCGGCTTGATATCCGCTGCTCTACCTTTGAGGACAGTGACTATCCGCCGCTTTTGGCCACGACGGCGAATCCGCCGGCAGTTCTGTTTTATCGCGGGGCGCTGCCCTGCTTTGAACGGACGATCGCTGTTGTCGGATCGCGAAAAGCGACGGCATATGGGATCGAGACGGCACATGAACTTGCCAGAGGGCTCTCCGCTCACGGCATCACGATCGTTTCCGGCGGAGCACGAGGGATCGACAGCGCATCGCATACGGGTGCGATGGAGGGCAGATCGCCGACAGTGGTTGTGCTGGCGTGCGGTCTGGACCGCGTATATCCACCGGAGAACCGCCATCTGTTCCATCAGGTGATAGAGAGCGGCGGGACACTGGTCTCCGAGTACCCGCCCGGTACGCCGCCGCTTGGCCGCCAGTTTCCTGCGAGAAACCGCATCATCGCAGGGATGAGCCGCGGGATACTCGTCGTGGAAGCGGCTGAACGGAGCGGCTCGCTCATTACATCTGACTTTGCTTTGGAGGAAGGGCGCGATGTATTCTCTGTCCCGGGGAGTATCTGGCTGCCTTCCTGCAAGGGGACGAATCAGCTCATCCGAAACGGTGCCATCTGCTGTACATCGGCAGATGACATCCTCTCGGAGTATGGCTGGAAGGAAGAAGAGAATAAAAAATCTGAAAAAGGTTTCCTTGAGCAGTTGACATTGGAGGAAGAATTGGTGTATCGTTTCTGCTGTACAGAAAACGAAGTGACGTCAGAGGAGATCCTGCAGCAGTCCGGCCTGTCTGTGGTAAAACTGACCATGCTGCTGCTCCAGCTTCAGCTGAAGGGATACATCAGAGAGGTCGGTTCGGGGCGATACATCGTGACGAGAAAAGACTAAGGGAACGCGGATCCTTCAATGTGACCGGTGCTTTTCTAAGAAAAGTCAGGAGAGAGTCTGATCCCATCTGCGTTTATTCCATACAACAAACCATTTCAGGAGGAATGAAGTGCCTATTACCAGAACGATAACGATCGAAAAGAAAAAGACCCGCCGCACACGGCAGGTCGCATTTAAAAGAAAGCCGAATCCCAAAGGCAAGCACCTGGTCGTGGTGGAATCCCCGGCCAAGGCGAAGACCATCGAGCGCATCTTAGGACCGGACTACAAAGTCATGGCGTCCATGGGACACCTGCGTGATCTCCCCAAGCGTACTATGGGGGTCGATATAGAGAATGGCTTTGCACCGGAGTATGTCAACTCGACGGATCGGGCGAATGTCATCAAGGATCTGCAGAAAGCGGCGAACCAGTGTTGCGATATCCTTCTGGCAACGGACCCTGATCGCGAAGGCGAAGCGATCTCCTGGCATCTGTCGAAGCTTCTGGATGTGAATCCGGAAGACAAGGTGCGTATTGCTTTTCATGAGATTACGCCGCCAGCGATCCGTGAAGCGATCCAAGATCCGGAACCGATCGATCTTGACCGTGTCGATGCCCAGCAGGCGCGCCGTGTCCTCGACCGTCTGGTGGGCTACAAGCTCTCGCCATGGCTGTGGCGGCAGGTCTACCGTGGCCTTTCCGCAGGCCGCGTGCAGTCGGTCGCGACCCGCCTTATCTGCGAAAGAGAAGAGGAGATCCGTGCTTTTGTCCCTGTCGAGTACTGGACAATCGAAGCCATGTACAAGACGGAGAAAAATGAGTCCTTCAAAGCGAAGCTGATCCAGATCGACGGGAAGGATGCGGAACTCCACAATGGGGAAGAGACGGATACCGCGGTCAAAGGGATCGAGGGGAAAGAGGCGGAAGTCACCGCTGTCACGAAGTCCAGAAAGCAGCGCAAGACAAAGCCGCCCTACACCACCTCCACCATGCAGCAGGATGCCGTCAATAAGCTGAATTTCAGCTCGAAGAAAACGATGATGCTTGCGCAGAACCTGTATGAAGGCGTAGAGATCCCAGGACATGGCCACGTGGGGCTCATCACGTACATGCGTACCGACTCTACCCGTATTTCTGATGAAATGATCAAGCAGGTGCGTCCGTATATTTCCGAGACCTATGGGGAAGACTACCTGCCGGCGAAGCCGAACGTTTTCAGCAAGTCGAAGGAAGCACAGGATGCCCATGAAGCCATCCGCCCGACCAGCCTTTCCTTCCCGCCGTCTGCGCTCTCGGGCATCCTTTCCCGCGACCAGCTCCGTCTCTATACCCTGATCTGGAATCGTTTCATCGCTTCCCAGATGGCACCGCAGATCCAGCAGAGCACAAGTGCGACGCTCCAGTGCGGCATTTACACCTTGAAGGCGACGGGCGTGCATGTCCTCTTCGACGGCTTTACCATCATGCAGCCGTCGAAAAAGAAGGACAGCGAGGAAAGTGATTTCCTGCCTCCGCTCAAAAAAGGCGATATCGTCAAAAACACCAAAGTCAATGGCGAGCAGCATTTCACCGCGCCGCCGCCAAGATATACAGAAGCGAGCCTCATCAAGACACTCGAAGAAAAAGGCATCGGCCGTCCGTCCACCTATGCGCCGATCCTGGATACCATCCAGAAGAGACGCTATGTGACGAAGGAAAATAAGCAATTCGTTCCGACAGAAGTCGGATTCAAAGTGACGGAGCTTTTGAAGAAATATTTCGAAGGCATCATCAATGTCGACTTCACGGCGAATTTGGAAAACTGGCTCGATAAGATCGCGGAAGGCAAAGCTACCTACAAAAAGGTCATGACAGACTTCTACAAAGTCTTTGCGGCCGAGCTTCAGTCAGCGAATGTAGAAGCAGAAAAGGATAAGAAGGAGAATCAGGAGGTCTCTGATGTCACCTGTGAGAAATGCGGCGCAAAGATGATCGTGAAAATGGGCCGCTATGGGAAATATCTTGCCTGCCCGAATTATCCGAACTGCAAGAACATCAAGCCGTACAGCCTTGCCGAAGGGCCGGAAGAGGTGTCGGATGTGAAATGCGATGCCTGCGGTACGCTCATGGTCTATCGCACAGGCCCCTATGGCCGTTATCTGAAATGTCCGTCCTGCGGCGCGAATAAAGCCATCGTGATCGACACGGGCATTGTCTGTCCGAAGTGCCATGAAGGGCATATGGTGCAGCGCAGAAGCCATCGCGGCCGCATTTTCTACGGATGCAGCCGCTACCCGAAGTGTGATATGGCGCTCTGGAATGAGCCGATCAACAAGTTCTGTGAGACTTGCGGAGCCATCATGACGAAGAAAACCTATAAAACGGGCAAGGAGGTCATTTCCTGCTCGAATCCTGACTGTCCGACCCATCCGAAGCGGAAAACAAGAGCAAAGAAAGAGGAGAAGTGACTAGGGATTAGGAGCCGCAAGTGATTGGTGACTGGGAGATACCAGACTCTCTCGTATCGTCATTTCGAGCGAAGCGAGAAATCTTTCTTGCAGACTGATAAACGATGCATGTGTGAAAGCAGGAATGAGTGACTAGAAATTAGTAGCTAGGGATTAGGTTTGCGATACGAGAAACCCGATAGTTTCAAATCTCCGCGGCGCTTAGATCCTTCGACTCAGTTCTCCTGTTTCAGATAAGCCATTTGCTAACATACGACGTTTTTCTCCGCTCAGGATGACGAAATACGCCGCACCACGATTTCTTATTTCTAATTTCTAATTCAAACAGAGCTTTCAATCGCAATCAAGGGGCGGCACGCCCCACAGGCTAACCCTGAACCCTATAACCTTACAAAGGAGACATATATGACAGACCATATCACCGTAGTCGGTGCGGGCCTTGCCGGAAGTGAAGCGGCCTGGCAGCTCGCAGAGATGGGCATCCCGGTGACACTCATCGAGATGCGTCCCACCAAGCATACACCGGCGCACCATACATCCTATTTTGCTGAGCTTGTCTGCAGCAATTCCCTTCGGGCAGCGGCGATGACGAATGCCGTCGGCCTCCTGAAGGAAGAAATGAGACGCCTCCACTCCCTTATCATGGATGCCGCGGACACACACAGCGTCCCCGCGGGCGGGGCTCTTGCGGTCGACCGCATGGGCTATGCGAAAGCCGTGACGGAGAAGGTGAAGGATCACCCACTGATCTCCGTTGTGGAAGAAGAGGTGACGGAGCTTCCGAAGGACGGTATCACCATCATAGCGACGGGGCCGCTGACAGAAGGCGCTCTGGCGGAGTCCATCGAAGCCTTCTGCGGTGGGGAAGGCTTTCATTTCTATGATGCGGCGGCACCCATCGTGACGAAGGAGTCGCTCGATATGGACGTCGTGTACCGCATGTCCCGCTACAACAAGGGCGAAGCGGCGTACCTGAACTGCCCGATGAATGAGCAAGAGTACAAGGCCTTTCGTGAAGCGCTCTGCGAAGCAGAGATGGCACCGGTACATGGCTTTGAAAATAAAAAAGTCTTCGAAGGCTGCATGCCGATCGAAGTCATGGCAGCACGCGGGGAAGATACGATGCGCTTCGGCCCGATGAAGCCGGTGGGACTGCCGGATCCGCGCACGGGGAAGGATCCCTATGCGGTGGTTCAGCTTCGCCAGGATAATGAGGAAGACAGCATGTACAATATCGTCGGCTTCCAGACGCATCTCAAGTGGGGGGAGCAGAAGCGTGTCTTTGGCATGATCCCCGGTCTTTCTCATGCGGAATTCATCCGTTATGGTGTGATGCATAGAAATACGTACATCGATTCGCCGGATCTTTTAGATGCTACGATGGAAAGCCGAAAGCAGAGAGGACTTTTCTTTGCCGGGCAGATGACAGGCGTCGAAGGATATGTCGAATCTGCCGCATCCGGTATCGTGGTAGCGTATGCGGCGGCGGCCCGTTTCCATGGAAGGGAGCCGAAGGCATTTCCGAGAGAAACGGCGATCGGTGCGCTCTGTCACTATATTTCCCATTTCGAGGGAAAGAATTTCCAACCGATGAATGTGAATTTCGGCCTCATCCCACCGCTTGAAAAGAGAGTGCCGAAAAAGGAAAAGAACCAGAAGCTCGCAGAGCGTGCGCTCGCGGCACTGGATGATTTTCTTGCCCGATAGTTTTGAGATCCCGCTTTTTACAGGCGGGATTTTTATGCTATGTAAGGAAGGGGAGCGCACCTCATGATTACGTTTGAAAGTTTTCCCCGAATGAGGAATTAGAAATGAAGGTGGCGGCGCTTTGCGCTGATTTTGTAAATGGCGATGCCCGAAAGAGGCATTTCAGTCCCTAGCTACTAATCCCTAAACCCTAGCTACCAGTCACCAGTCACTAGTCACCAGTCACCAGTCACTAGCCACTAGTCACTAGCCACTCATCCCTGCTTTCGATCTTTAAGTTTTCATGGCAAATGATTTGACATTTCTTTCGTTTATCGCTACAATAATCCTATACATTAGAGCGATGAGGAAGACAGAGTCTTTGGGACATCCTATAGAGAGCCTGCGGCAGGTGGGAAGTGGGCGGATGGGGGAGACTTATTTCACTTCTGAGCTTCCGGCTGAACGGAGTAGGTCGGACGCAGGAGCTGCGTTATGGCTTTCGAGTACAAATTAGGGTGGTACCGCGGATATGACTTCGCCCCTTTCGGGGCGTGGTCTTTTTTTATTTTATTTTCCCGTACTCGCAGCCGGATAGACCCGGCATATCATAGAGGAGGTAAAGTCAATGGAAAGTAAGTTGGACGCATTGAAAGCCAACATGGAAAAAGACCTGAACGAACTGAAGGTGCAGGCGGAGGAGAAGGTCCATGCGGCAGGCGATGAGAAGGCGCTGCAGGATGCCAAAGTTTTCTTCTTGGGAAAGAAGGGCAAGCTGACGGCGATCCTCCGCTCCATGAAGGATCTCTCTGCGGCAGAACGTCCGGTCATCGGGGCTTTGGCAAATACGGTCCGCACGGATGTAGAGGCGGTCATCGCAGCGAAAGCGGCTGAGCTCAAGGCAAAGCGCCTCGAGGAGCGCATCCAGAGTGAGACGGTCGATATCACGCTGCCGGCTCGTCACCAGAAGGAAGGGCATATCCATCCGCTGGATAAGGCGCTTCGTGAGATCATGAAGTCTTTCATGCGCATGGGCTACTCGGTCGAAGAAGGACCGGAGATCGAGCAGGACTACTACAACTTCGAATGTCTGAACCTGCCTAAGGATCATCCCGCCCGTGATATGCAGGACTCTTTCTATATCACGCCGGAGATCCTGCTGCGCACGCACACTTCCCCTGTCCAGGCGAGAACGCTTCGCAAGCATGAGCCCAATTCCCCGATCCGTATGATCGCACCGGGCAAAGTCTTCCGCTGGGATAATGATGCGACCCATTCCCCTGTCTTCCATCAGGTCGAAGGGCTCGTCGTCGATAAAGGCATCAAATTCGCTGATCTGAAAGGGACACTGGAAATCTTCCTGAAGGATCTTTTCGGCTCTGATACGAAGATCCGTTTCCGCGCAAGCTACTTCCCATTCACGGAACCGTCTGCGGAAGTCGACATTTCCTTCGCAGCCCGCACGCATGATGAAGGCGGTGATCCGGACTGGCTGGAGATCCTTGGCTGCGGCATGGTTCATCCGATGGTGCTGAAGCTCAATGGATATGACCCGGAAAAGGTCAGCGGCTTCGCTTTCGGCATGGGTATCGAACGTATCGCCATGCTTCTTTACGGGATCGACGATCTCCGAAATTTCTATGAAAATGATGTCAGATTCCTGAAACAGTTCTAATCAGAGGGGGATTACATAGATGAACGTATCTTTAAAATGGCTTGGCACTTTGGTCGATATCAAGGGCCTTGATCCGGAAGAAATGGCGGAAACGCTGACTGTCGACGGCATTCCGGTCGAGCATGTGATTTATCCGGGAAAAGGCATCCAGGGTGTCGTGACCGGCAAGATTCTTTCTATTGAAAAACATCCGGATGCTGATCATCTGGTCGTTTGCCAGCTGGACTGTGCCAAGGGCGCACCGATCCAGATCGTGACAGGCGCGTCCAATGTCGAAGTCGGGCAGATCGTCCCGGTCGCACTTGATGGAGCGCATGTACCGGCTAAACACGACGCAAAGGCTCCGGGGGGACTTGCTCGCGGTGACACGAAGATCAAGGCGGGAAAGCTTCGCGGTGTCGTGTCGAATGGCATGATGTGTTCTCTGGGAGAGCTCGGGCTTGATGATAATCTTTTCCCGGCACTCAATAAAGAAGGCATCCTGATCCTTCCGGCGGATACCCCGATCGGTGTTGATTTCCATACCCTTTTTGATCTGGATGATGTGATTTATGAAATGGAACTCACCGCAAACCGTGCCGACTGCTTCAGCATGATCGGTATGGCGCTGGAAGTCGGTGCGATCTTCAAGAGAAAAGTGAACCTGCCGGAGATTTCCGTCAAAGAGACCGGTGCAGCCATCGAGGGTCGCGCGGAAGTCCATATCGCAGAGCCTGCCTTCTGCAAACGCTTCTGCGGACGTCTCCTTGAAAATGTGACCATCGGCCGTTCTCCAGAATGGATCGAAAACCGTCTGCGCAGCAATGGGATTCGTCCGATCAATAATGTCGTCGATGCAGCGAACTATGTCATGCTGGAAATCGGTCAGCCGCTTCATACCTATGACTATGACAAGGTGGCCGGCCATTCTCTGACCTGCCGCTTTGCCAAAGAAGGCGAGACCATCAAGACACTGGATGGACAGGAGAGAGCGCTGAATGTGGCTGACCTTGTCATTGCAGACGGCAGCGATACAGCTGCCTGCATCGCAGGCGTCATGGGCGGCTTTGACTCCGAAGTCACGGAGAAAACCAAGTCTGTCCTTCTGGAAGCTGCCGTATTCGACAGTGCTTCCATCAGAAGAACATCCCGCCGTCTGGGCCTGCGCTCCGAAGCGTCCGGCCGCTACGAAAAGGGCATCAATCCGGCAAGAAGTGAAATGGCGATCAACCGCATCTGCCAGCTTCTGGTGGAACAGGGGGCTGCCAGTGCTGCACCGGGCATGCTTGACGAATATCCTGTCAAGGCAGAGCCGCAGGTCATCGAAACGTCCGTGAAAGCCATCAATGACTACATCGGGATCCATATGACAAAAGAGGAAATGCTTGATATCCTGACCCACCTGTATTTCCATGTCGAAGAACAGGATGGCGCGCTCAAAGTCACTATCCCGGAATTCCGTCTCGATCTGGAAGGCATGCCAGACCTTGCCGAAGAAGTGGCCCGCGTGTACGGCTACTCGAATATTCCGATCACCACCCCATGGAGCGCTATTGCCAAGGGCGCTATGTCCAAGGAGCAGGATGCGCTCTTCCGTATGGCAGATGCTCTCATTGCCAATGGTCTTTCGCAGGTCGAAAACTACAGCTTCATGGATAAGAACGATCTCAAGAAGCTGAATTTCCCAGAAGGGGATGCGGTTTACGAAGCCATTCCGATCCTGAACCCGATTTCCGAAGAATACCCGGATATGCGTACCAGCCTTTTCCCGGGCCTCATGCATACGCTTTCTTACAACCTGTCTCAGAAAAACGATCAGGTCGCCATCTTCGAATATGGTCATGTGTATCATCCGAAAGCCCTGCCGCTGACCGAGCTCCCGAATGAATACGACCTCGTTTCCGGACTTCTCTGCGGGTGCCCGGAAGAAGCCGGCTACCCGAACAGCACGAGGACCTACGACTTCTTTGATGTGAAAGCCATCATGGAAAATCTGCTCTCTGCTATCGGTGTCCGCGGCTATGATATAGAGCGTTCCAGCTATCCGGTATTCCATCCGGGGATTTCCGCCGACTTTGTCAAAGATGGGAAAATCATTGCTTCCTTCGGCGAACTGCATCCGGCGGTCCTTGACCAGTGGGGCATCAAGAAGGATGTCTATGGCTTCCTGATCCATGTACCGGAGCTCCTTCCCTATATCGATGCCACCATCGACTACAAGAAGATCCCGAAGTTCCCGGCTTCCGAACGAGACCTCTCTATGCTTGTTCCTTCGAAATACACAAACAAAGAAGTCGAAGCCATCATTAAGAAGGCAGCAGGCAGACATCTGGAAACGCTCCGCCTCTTCGATCTCTATCAGGGCGAGCAGGTGCAGGAAGGCTATAAGAGTATGGCCTACAACCTGTACTTCCGCGCGGATGACCGCACACTGACCGATAAAGAAGTCGATCAGTGGATCGAAAAAATCGTCAAGAAGCTTGGCGAAGCGGATATCACCCTGCGCGCTTGATAGAAAGCAGTGCAATCAAAAAGCTGAACCCGTGGGTTCAGCTTTTTTGCTTTTGAAAGTGACTAGGGACTAGGGACTAGGGATTAGGGACTA
>ULMG01001361.1_pt1 | contig 23944 bp, 25 predicted proteins | sample 1951601 | NCBI WGS metagenome assembly ULMG01 (sample SAMEA4835545, study PRJEB28245) | human gut metagenome | biome: gut microbiome; material: fecal sample | place: Denmark | collected 2008
TTCTGTTTCTGTAAGATTGATTAGATAACAAATGTTACAAAAATAACAACAATAAAATTAACAAATATGCTTAAATAAACCTGTTTCTTGTATTTCTCAAAGTATTTAATTGCTCTATACATGTTAACTTCATGGTTATGTATATCTGTAATTTTTTTCTGTGTCTTCCATTGTTTCTTAATCTCAACTAATGTATTATGCAAATCATATTTTTTTTCAAAATACCACATTAGTCCCATATCAACAAGAGACAAAAAGCAAGAAACTATAATAATATTAAATGCGACATGAAAATCAACTTCTGTTACAGCATTAAGTCCAAAAACTAAGCAAGACAAACCAAAAATCGCCAAATAAATATTATGTACAATAGCCACAATATCAGTTGCTTTTTCCTTTTTGATAAACTTTTCAGGACACATAATGTTTCTGTCCCCATAAAGAGAACAATAAATAGTAGATTCAATAATTGAATACAAGAATACAATCGTGCCTGCCAAAAGAAACGCAAAATAAACAAATCCCATATCCGTAAAAATTTAAAAGCACGATTACATTTGCAATAATCGTGCCAAATTTTTTAATATTTCCAATCTTTATCAATATATCTCCATTTTTCAACATCATTTGGATGATATAGAATACCGCCAAGTCCTTGACTTGTGTCATCACTATCTTCTTCGAAGAAAAAACAATCCTCATTACCCCCTCCAAAAGGAGGCTCAAGATAACCTTTATGTTCTTTTCCGTTCATATCACAGAAAATTACTGTTTTATAATATTCTGGTAGTTCCATTTTATTTCCTAAATTAACATTACAAATATACAAATTATTTTTCAATAAACAAATAAACATTGTGCTTTTTTTGTTGTCATTTCACCTTTTTTAAAAAAGCCATACTATTTATATTAGAATAAAAAATAAAATTTTTAAAATTATGGATGATTTTTATTGTAAAAAATTATTTTTAAACGAAAATGGAAGTGAAAAAACAATGAATTCAATTAATGCTTTATTAAAAAAGAATGAAGAACTTAAAGAATACATTAATAACAGATATTCTGATTCTACCTCAAATAAAGAAACTGTTTATAGAATTATACATGATATTGAAAATAGGCCACTATGCTATTGTGGAAAACAAGTTAGTTTTTCATCTAAAAATCATTTTAATAAATATTGTTCTTCAAAATGTCAAAATTCAGACCCAGAAAAAATAGCAAAAGACAAAAAATCTAAACTTGAAAAATATGGTGATGAGAATTATAATAATATAGAAAAAAATAGAAAAACTTGTTTTGAAAAATATGGTAGCGATTGTTTTACAAAAACCGAAATTTTTATAAAAAAAGTAAAGGAAACAAACCTAAAAAAATATGGCTCTGAATGGTGGCTTCAAACAGATTCTTGTAAAAGAAAATCAAAAGAAACGAAAAAAGAAAAGTATGGAGATGAGAATTATAATAACAGAAATAAAGCAAAAAAAACTTCTTTAGAAAGATATGGGGTTGAAAATACTAAACAATGGGAAGGCGCTAAATTAAAAGAAAAAGAAACATGCCTTAAAAAATACGGAGTGACAAGTTATACAAAAACAAATGAATATAAGCAAAAATCAAAAGAAACATCAATAAAGCATTTTGGTGCTGATAATTGTACAAAAAGTAGTTTGTGGAAAGAGAAATGGTATGGAAATAAAGAATGGAGTGAAAAGAGAAATGATAATATATACAACTCAATGATTAAAAATGGTTCTTTTCATAATTCAAAACCAGAAAGTATAATACTTAATTTTTTAAGAGAAAATTATCCAGACGTTATTAATCAATATAAAGACGAAAGATATCCATTTAAATGTGATTATTACATACCATCAAAGGATTTGTTTATAGAGTATAACGGATATTGGACACATGGTGGCCATTTTTTTGATGAAACAAACCCTGAAGATGTTAATCAATTAAAAATGTGGGAAAATAGTGATAAAAAACAATATAAAAATGCAATACAAACATGGACAGTTAGAGATATCAATAAGTTAAAAAAGGCAAAAGAAAATAAGTTAAATTTCATTGTTCTTTGGTATGATGATTTTAAAGATTTAAATAAAATAAAAGAAATGGTGGACCGTTTTTAGTCCACCATTTATTATTTAGCATATGCTTGTTTACCATTATTCGCCAATATTGATAATTCAGTATTTTCTTTTAATTCTTCAATTGTATTACTATCAGTATATGTCATGCAACTTCTAAGATAAGAATCCATATTTGTTATCCAATGTTTCAATGAGTATTTTACTTTAACTGGCTTGCAAATTCCTTCGCTAACTTTAGAGCCATCACCGCCTATTAATCTTTGAGAATATCTATGTGACATGCCCCTATACATTCGATAAGGAATCAACAATTTTCTTGTTTTACCAAGAAAATTTAAATCTTCTTCATCGCATTTTTTATAATGTTCATATTCATCTCTTGTTAAATACGAGCCATTTGAAAAATCTACTTCTGATTCTGCATATCCAATTTCTCCGCATGCTTCTTCACATTCAGCAAACAATTTGCCAATCATAACAAAATCACCGCCTAATGCAAGACTTTTTTGAATTTTATCATACCAATCAATTCCGCCATCAACAATTATTTTAGTATATTCTTTTTCATTAGGGTGTGCATCAATCCATTTACTTCTTTCAATGCTAATGTCATCAATTAATGTTGCAGCGCCAGTATATACACCAACAGCACAAGCAGTTGTACATCTACTTCCAGAACCAATACAAAGCCTCATATATGAAATACCAGCATCACAATAAAATGAATATGCCAATTCATTATTTACATTTCCAGTCATTAAAACAACTTTTTCTCCATACTTTTTTTTAATTTTCTTACAAATTTCATATAAAGAATTTAATGTTCCATGTGCCATATCAATGCAAATATATTGAATATTATCAGACAAATCAAACATTCCTTTTTCAAAAATGTCATACACTTCTTTTTCTGAAAAACTAACAAATGTTTCTTCTGATAATTTTAGCCTATCTTCTACACTGCACCTTTGCATAATTGACCTAGGAATAACAGGGGTTATCTTATTTTCTATAAAAATTTTATAGTTGTTTTCATCAATAACACTTTCCATTGGTGAAGCAAATATAGGATACATTTCCCTTCCACAAACAGTTACATAAGGATTAATATCACCCCTATGTTCAGTGTAACAAATTGGTGACTGCCTAATGCCAATATCATCAAGCCCATAAGTTATTTTTGTTAATTTACTTTCTCTCATTTTACATTATTTTAAAAATTCATATAGTATAATTTGTTATAATTAAATGCGCACTTTCCGCTTTAAAGCGATTTTTGATATTTACAGCATATTTTTTTGAGTATTCAGATTTAATATACGGTCCATACAAATGTTTAGTTAGTTCCGTCTTCCCAATTATCATTAATGATTTTGCTGATAAATTTCGAAAGTCTTCTGCTAACTTAATTTGACTCTGCTCTGAAAAATCTTCCTCACCTACATTTCCATAATCCGTAAATACACAATCATACGGAGGGTCCAAAAAAACAAAATCATTGGTCGAACATTTATCAAATACTTTAGAATAATCCATTTTCGTAATTTCAGTTCTTCTCAATAATGCACAATGCTCTTCGGATACCATTTCTGTATTGAAATTTTTATATCGTCCAAATGGAACATTAAATTCTCCTTTTGAATTGAATCTTAACATTCCAGAATATGACGTTTTATTTATAAAGTAATATAAGGTTGCATCTAAATATTTTTTTTCAATTTTCCCATTATACATATCTCTGAGCAAGTAATACAAAGATTCGTTTTTATTCTTAACAAATCCTGTTGCGGTCTCAGATTGTTTTATCTGCTCGTATTCTACTTGATTAGAATGATAAATGCTCTCCAAGTTAGTCAATTCTTTCTTTAACTGCTCATAATTGTTTTGAACAGGCAAATAGAAATCTATGAGTTTAGGATTTATATCATTAATTAATGCTGATTGTGGCTCTAAGTAAAAATAGAGAGCAGCACCGCCTGCAAATGGTTCGATATATCTATCGTAATTGTGAGGAATAAACTGTAAGAAATTCTTTATTTCCTTACTTTTTCCTCCAGGATATTTAATAATTGGTTTCATGTATATATTCTGGAATATCTAATATAGTTTTTAACTTTTACCTGTGCTGCCAAATCCGCCTTCTCCCCTTTCAGTATTTTCATTAATTTTATCATCCCATGAAAACTCAATAGGCACGGTAAATCCAAGTTTTATTTGCCCAATCCTATCGCCAACTTTATATCTTGGCATGTTTGGCATAAGATGATAGAAAACAGCCTTAGCCTCGCCACGATAAAATTCATCGAGGGTTCCTTCGCTATTGGTGAGACTCATTCCTGTTTTCCACACAGAACTTCTTGGTCTGAAATCAATGTCAATCTTAATGTCAGAGTTTTTTAGGTCAATGCTAATTCCTGGGGCACACTTATTTTTATCATAATTTTGTAATGCGATTGGACCTCTTTCTATTTCATATTTAAAGCCAAGACCGTAACACCAAACATTAGGCGCTAATTCTTCTTCAGAAACCGCCCAAACATCATAACAAAAATCACCAGGTTTTCCTTCCTCTGGCATCCTTGTATTTTCGTTTAATTTCTTTAATTTTACTTTCATATTTTTAAATTTTAAAAATTGTTTTTATAACCATGCTAAATTTATTTGTTCTTCCTGTATTGCTCTTTTTCTATATTATATGCAAGTTCATTAGAATGTCTTGCTATAACACTATAAATTGAATCGAAAGCCTTTGATGATGGCTCTTCTGATTCCTTATCAGTGCTTCTGATTGCTTCAAACTCTTCAGGTTTAAGAGAAATACCTTTATTCATAAGAAGAAGAATTGTTCTCTCTCCAAATTTCAAGCGTCCTTTAAGTTCTGCAAACTTGTAGTTAAGTCCACGATTTTTTACTTCCCAATCATTGTCATTTGGCTTGAACAGTTGAATCTTTGAAAGGTGCATCAATGACATGATTTTAACCATTGTTTCCTCTTCAACATCGAATACTCCACTTACCATTTTAAGAAGTTTCTTTGCAATTGCTGTCGAAAGCACAATATGCCTTAAAAGTCCACCAGGATAAGCACAACCGCTATCTTCATTAAGAAGACCAGGCGCTGTTTTTAGAGAATTTTTAAGTTTTGTTTCATCAAATTTTTTATCAACTCCACATTTTTCCATGTTGCTCCAAAATTCAGCAAAATCTTGATTGAATTGTTCTTCGTTAAACTCTTTCATAATTAATTATATTTTTTTAAGTTATCCAATTGCAAATATACACAAAAGCAACAAAAAAAACAAACCCTCACTGTGTGTGAGGGCTGAAAAATAATAAACTTAGTAACTTATTTTTTAACTATTGATTTGTACCATTCTGCTCTCTTGGCAGTAACTTTATTAATGTCATATGTGTCTTTTACAAATTCATATAGGTTGTTTTGTAATAATGTTATAAGGTCAGGATTTTCAACGAGTTTCTTTATGTACTTTGCCCAATCTTTATGCTTCTTTGCTGGGTCAATTAATATACAGTTACCTTCTTCATTAATTATTCCGCCTTTTTGGAATAGACTGTTTCCAACCAAATTATATGGCCCAAAGTCAGAGCAAATGAGAGCCGTATGTGTAAATCCTGCTTCAACAAATTTCAATTCAGACTTAACTTCATTAAATTGATTTGTGTCAAGTGGAGCAAGAAGAACATCAATATTACGATAATGTTTTGCAAATTCTTTAACATCTTTTGTCCATTCTCGTCTATAAGGCTCGTTTTCAACATTTGGCCACTGTGCATTTGGAAGGAATTTTAGAAGGAAATCTTTATATTCAGGAGAAACTATACGATATTCGTCTGTTACGTTTCTCTCATATGTATACCAAACGCTTTCAGTTGGCTTGATTTTTCTTTGTTCTATAACGTTTCCACTCTTATCAACAACATTAATGTTTCCCCTTAAATCATACCCACAAAGAACAATTTGAATCTTGTTAAGAATGTCATTTGGAAGCATATTTATAACACCTTTGAATTGTTCCATATCTCTCTCGTGAGATGAACCCATAACAAATCCAAATCTAATTCTTCCTGAATCATTTTTAATTGGCTGATATTGGTCCTCTTCAGGGTCAATTGCATTTGGATATACAAATACATTTTTATTATATTTCTTAATCTTGTCTGCAAATATTTGCGTAGTTGTTGTAACATAGTCAACAAGCGTAAGATTTGTTGTTAGTTTCTCAGGAACTTTCATTGATTTATTTGAGGCATATAGAGGATGAAATTGTCCAACATCCCAATTATCGTCAATATCCATTATTGTTACAATATTATTCTCTTTAAAATATTTTAGCGCACTCCAGAAAACTTCCATATTCTTTAAAAGTCCTTTGTGGAAATGAATAATATCATATTTGTCAAAACTTTGAAAATCTGACCAATTAGGATTGTAGTTTATTTCAATATCAAAGTCTTCACCATATAAGTCATTCAATTTAACATGTGGAGAAATACTTCTGTATAAACCCACGCCAAAATGGTCACTGGGTACCACCAAAACCTTAATTTTCTTTTTATCCATTATAATAATTTTTAAGCGTTATTATTTAATAATAAATCATCTGCTGAAAGACCATTTTTTGCTGCATAGGCTTCTGTAATGCAAGTACCAGTTGCTTTTAAGTATGAATCTAAACTTGATGATTTGATTGATAAATCTTCATTTGAACATCTATATGCTGATACAGCGCAATTAATTACATCATAATTTTGCCCATAATCTGCTTTTGTTGAATATAATCTTGTTCCAAATCCCAATGAGTTAGCGTCTGATGCATTTGTTAAATCGCTACCCATATAAACGAAAGTCCAATTATATTTTTCTTCTTGGTGTTTAATCATTTCTTTTACTTTTGATGCTGAATATTCATGTGAACTATTTTCACCGCCATCAGTCATAACAACAATGATGTTCTTTTCAGGTTTATCTTCTTCTTTCATTCCGTCAAGCCATTCACCAATTTTGTCAATAGCCGTTCCTACTGCATCAAAAAGTGCAGTGCATCCACCTGGGTGATATTTTCCATCAAGATATTCTACTTCATTGACATCTTTCCCTTTGTAAACTTCTGTTACTTTGTCAGCAAATTTATAAAATGAAACTGAACAAGTGCCATTCTCCACAGCCTTTTGTTCATCAATAACTCTTTTGAATCCTCCTATTACATCATTTTCCGTCCCTGCCATCGAACCAGACTCATCAATTACAAATACAACGTGTACAAAATTCTCTTTCATATTTTATTATTTTAGTTTATTATTTTCTCATAAAATAAACATAGCAATTTAAAAGTAAACTATTTTTAAGAAATTGTTTTAACAAGATATTTATAATAGAAAATAGTATAATAATGGCTAAGAAAACTTTAATAATTTCACAAAAGCAACTTGATGAAATAGTTGGCGGGAATAGTTCTTACCTTGACAACGAAGGGGAAGATTTTGCTGAGAATGGCAATAACGAGGTTTTTACGGGTGACAAGTTGGACGGAAAGGATGCTGAACCTTATACAACAGACCAACATGCACAAGAAAGAAGCCTTGATTACGGGCCATGGATTCCTGGTGGAAGAGGCGGTACAAAAAGTGCAATGGTGTACACAAATGGGTTAATTGCATGTTCAAAAAAAGAATGGGAAAAGAAAAATTTGAACGAAGAAAATGAAAGCCTAAAAAATAATACTTATGGTGACAATGAAAACCGTGTTAGCAACACTAATGCTTCAACATTAAAGTGGAGATATGGTGCTGCCAAAAAAAAAGCACAAAGCGCAGACCCGACAATTAGGCAACAAGGCATTTCCACAATGAAAACAATGGAAAAAAATAATCCAAACTTAGCACAAATTGAAACACAATATAATGCTGCAATGAAAGGAAATCAAATTCTAAAGCAAGCAGCGAAAAACAGGGGAGAAGCAAATGCTTTCCAGAAACCAGGCGGAACGAAAAATCATGGCGGAACTGCACACACAAAAAAGAATAATGTAACAATAACATACGATAATTAACGAAAAAAATATGGCAAAACAAACATGTTTGGAAAAAGTTGGTATTGAAAAAAGGCATGATACCATCGTTAAAAATGATTACAATATAGAAGACCAATATTCACAACTTCACAAGGACGCACTTAGTGATGGCGACCCTCTTGGTAAAGGTTCTGGACATGGTGGGCATACCCATTATGTTCCTGATTGCAACAAGCCAAGTTCAATGATGGATTATTCTAATTTTGATACTGAGTCAAGTAATATTGGTGGCTCTTATGACATCAACGGTAGAAATGGCGTTGGCGGTAGAAACTTTTTGAAGACTATCAGTATTTACAATGAAGAAAATCAATACGGGCCAAATCTCATTGATACAACAGCAAATGAACAAGACGGACAAATTATCATAAAATAATGACACTTTTTGAGCAAATAATATCTGAGATTACGTTCTCTACTCCAGAATTAAGACAGGGTAGGGCGCAATCTATTATTGATGCTATTAACAAACTTAGAAAAGTTAGAATAACTTATGACGATGAGCAGGGAGGAAAGGGTAAAAACGAAAGAACAATTATTCCAATTGCATTTGGCATTGACAAAAGAAATGGAAAACCTTCTATTAGAGCATATCAAATAGGATGGTCAAGTAAAAGAGGATTTAATAGGCCAACAAATGATGCTGCTGCTAAAAAAACGCCTTCTTATTGGAGAGAAAGGCCACATTGGAAATTGTTTATAGTTGACAGAATAGGTAATTGGAGTACAGAATTACGAAAAGCATCACAAAGTGATATTGAAGCAATTAAAGCGGATGGACTAAACACAAACGGAGATAATTTTTTCAGTACATATTTTGCTGTTTCTCCTTTATGCAACCAATCAACTTATAACATAGAAAATTGGTACGATACTGAAAAGGATAAAGAAATAGGGCCAAACCCTGTTGAAAAATCACAGATTACAGCGCAACCTGAGCCTGAAGTACAAAATAATGAAAAAGGAGTTGACAATTATCCTAATACAAGTTATATTACTAACAAACCAAGTAAATTAAATGCACCTGAAACAACCCCTATAACAAAGGCTGATATAACAGATGCTGATAATGCTCAACAAAATGGTGAAGAAAATAACTCTGTAGAAAATCCTATAGTAAAACCTACAAATACTATTGACCATATTACAGATGAGCCGATAACAAAAGGTCAGATTAATCCTAAAGATTCTGAACTTGCAAGAACCTTTACAGATTTAACAAATAGAATGGACGATTTATACAGGGACGAAGAAAAAGATAAAGAGGAATGGCATTAAGCGAAGAACAATTAGCAGGTATTTTAGGAAATGCTAAAAAATTATGTAACCCTGAGGCAGATAGGGTTATGAATGAATATAAAGGCGCAAACGCAAATCAAAAAAAAGGCAGCGAAGAACATGAAAACTACAGAACATGGGAAACCGCTGGTTTTGATGATGTTTATGCTGATGGTAGTACAAGATTATCTCAGTCAGCACCACAGCAACAAATAATGGAAAGTTCGGGGCCTAATAGAAGTAGATTACCTGAAGCAATAAAAAAATCAATGATGGAAAACCAGTATCAGTTTCATGATATAACTGAAGAAGGAAAACTTGAATCTGCTATTAATAATCTTTCACAGAGACAAAGACAGGTTGTAAATGAAGCATATTCGCAGCCACAAGCACAAAATGCTGTTATTGGCGGTGGAATTGATTCAAATTATCTTAAATTCCTTATTAAAGAGTCATTAAAAGAATACTTTGCCGAAAAAGGCACATTAAATGAGGGCACAACCTTAAGGCAAATAGGATTGTCAGAAGGAAAAATAAAACTTGTTGATAACAAAGGTAATATTTATTCGGCACAACTTGAATTGACGGGAAATGTTAGGGACAAAAAGAAAAATTAAAGGTGAGTTTTTAAACTCACCTTTATTGTTCTGTTACAGTGCTTTCTTGTTCAATCTCTTCAACTTTTTTGTTTATTAAGTATTCCCTAAGGTCAAACAAATCATAAATTGTCGCAATAACAACATCGTCAAACTCTTTGCTCATTAGCCTACTTGTTTTAGGGTCAAGAACCACAAGTTTTTCAATAGCAGAAGGAAGAACGCCATCTTCTATTTCATCAAGGTCTTCAGGCTTAAGATTATTGATAATACTATCAAATTGCTCTCTGATTTTATCAACGCCAAGTTGTTTTTCTTTTTCTATTCTTTCAATATAATCTGACTTGATTTTTTCCCAGTCCATATTGCATTCTTTAAGAAATGGAATTTCCCATTCAGGGTGTCTTAGCCAGAACTTTATTTCCTTATCCTCCATAGTCATAATTTGCTCATATGAATCCTGGTCTCCATCTTTATTTGGCTGACCGCTGCAAAGTTTTGACTCTTCTTCTGTGAAGAATTTTCTGTCAGAAGGATTATCTATCAAAATTTTATCCCTAATATCTTTTGAGAAGCAAACCAACAATGGTGTAATTCTTTTGTTGAACTGTTCAATATATTTTGGAACATTGTATTCTTCGCCATCTTTACAAAGCACATCGCTTTCATTATCAATAATATCCGCAGGGACTAAAACAGTATTTAAGATAATTTCATCTTCACAAACAGCAAGAGGATATTCGCCTTGTATAAGTTCATTCTTTGTTAAGTAATATCCTTTTGTTGCTGATTTAATCTTATCTTTATTTTCTTTTTGATATAAGCGCCATGCTTTTTCAATATCTTTTGTTATTTCTACCTTTTCTCCTGTATCTCCATCGGTTTTATAATAGTGTGTAATCTTTTTTACATCAGCATCGGCTTTTTTAGTACCTGTATTAATATAATAAAGTGTTTGCCCTAAATCAACTTTCAAGTCATTATTAATAGCAAGTTCCATCCAAGCCTGCCTTGACTTTTTGCTTCCTGCTTTTGTTAATGTCTGACAATCTAATTTGTATTCTTCTATTGTTTTCTTAATCTTACCCTTTGATGCAATTTGTCTAATTGGAATTTGGTAGTTATATATTTTCTCAATATAATTATAGTATTCCGTTAAGAACTCACCACCCTTGTTTTGAAGTAAAAGTCTAACTCCTTTATCCAAAAATTTTGCAATATATTCGGGCATTTTCTTTGACTTAATGGTATTACCAACCATTTTCACATCCTTTGGATATGGCTCATCAGGAAAATAATCAGCATAGTTTTTACGAGAGAAGTTAATGGTTGCATCAACAATTTCATCAATACCAAGCCCCATTTTATTTACAGCAAGAGGGTGGTAATGCTTATCGCACATATATAAATCATTAAATTCTGCAACATCAGCCTTAAATCCAGTATATTTTTTGCCTTTTTCGGTTTCACGAGAAAGCCCTGTACTTATGTAAGGATTTTCATCTGTATAACGATACAATGAATCATCTGGTAATTGGAAGTTAAAGCCATCAGTATCACCAACGATAGGCTTATATCCATGACTATTGAAATAATAAATCATGAGCCTTAAACACTGCCTACCAATGCACGTTGTTCTTTCAGCACATTCTGTTGAACCCCATGGGAACACATTAGGAGCGCCATATGAACCGAAGAAGGAGTTACCAAGAATTTTAAGAGGCAATTGCTTTTTGTCGTTAAATGATTCTTCACCTTTCAACCTTAGCATTTCTGCATTTAATTTTTTACCCTCTTCTTTGGTTGTATATTCATGATTTTGCAACTTCTCTTTAATCTTTTCTGCCTCTTTACCTGCCTTCTTTTTTAATTTCTTATATTTTTCACGTTGTGTAAGAACATGCTCAAGAAAAGCAAGCATTGATTCCATAAGGTCTTTTTTATCAGAAACATGCCAAGTCAAATCAATTGATGGATAAAGGGAATTGTAGTCAAATTTTGCAACTTTATCTACAAAACCCACATATAATAGACGTGATAGTCCACCTGTAAATGATTTTCTTTCACTAAATGGAGGAATAGCCAAATTATTCTCATAACTCCATGCAAGAAGCAATGCTTTCCACTGTCCAGCAGTACCCATGGTACAACATTTTTGAAATGGAACAGGAAGCATCTTGCAAATCAAGAAATTAGGGGTGTTATAACGGTGTTCAACCTTATCGCACTCCCAAAGGTCATCGTAAAGGTATCTTTCAACAATGTATTCACCTGTCACAAGTTCATAACCTTCTGCTACATTATTAAATACAGGTATGTTTTTCCTTTTTGTATTACCATCGAAAACGAATTCTTTTCCACAGTTTTTGTCGACCATGTACCAATCCCCATTTTCATTATTGAAAGCAAAATGTTTTTCTGTGTCAACCAAAGTTTTATCAATAAATTCACCAGGGACATATACACGATTTTGCTTTACCATTTCTGAATATATAGTAACGTACTTCAAATTAGCCTCCTTCATATTTGAATCAAGAGCCTGCGCACGTCTTACAGCATGTAATGAATCAGTAGTGATAATAGTAGGCACAACGGTTTGATGGAATTTTTCAATTTCTCCACCAAGTTTAAGAATAGATTCCCTCTTACTCTTGAAAATAACTTCTCCATTGAAATATTTCCTTGAAAGAGTTTCAATGTCAGTTCCAAGTGCTTTACATCTTTCAATAATGAAATTCCAGTCGAAGTTTTCGCCGTTATGAGCAGTAATAATATCAGGCTTAAAATACTTGATTGCCTTTAACATTATTTCAATAACATTAAGCTCTGAAGCATTTTTTTCTGCATCAGTTTCTCCTTCAACCCTAAAAATCTTATTGAAATTTTCAAAATACCTATCCTTAATTTGTACAGGTCTATTAAGCCTTATACCATTAAGTTTGATTCTGTGCCTGGTTGGGTCAAGTCCCTCAGTTTCCAAGTCAAAAATCATTCTCAATAGTTCATTATAGTCCTCATAGCCTTTAAAGAATCTTTTCCCTGTTGATATAAGAAATTGCTCTTGTGGAGTCACACAAAGATAATATTTTGAGCCTTTTTGTGAATCGTCTTTTGAGTATATTGGATAACCTGTTTTCTTAAAGAAGTCAAGAAAATCAGAATATGACATTTTTCTTTTAGCATAAAATAAATATCTATACCCGTCAAGCATTTCATCACATTGCTCTCCTTGCAAATTAGTAATATCAAGTTCTTTAACACCTATGCCATATCTAGACATAAGTGTCTTCAACTCATTTCTATTACCATTACATAACTTCGTGCAGACAGTTAGCTTAGCCCACACAAAAGGAAAAAATGGGTACTCTTCAACGCAACGAGAATCATTCTCATCACGGTAGAATACCTTTATATAATCCCAATCGTATTTATAATCAAGATTTACAATTCTTTGTTGGTCATTGTGACCATCAAGAAATTTCTCAATCGCTTCAAGACTAATTTCTTTTTTTGCCATATAAAATGATTTTTAGCAAATATACCAAAAATTCATAAGAAAAGCAAAATTGTTCTATTTTATACTATATATAAAATTCTCCGTTTTCTTCTATCAAATAGCCCTTAGTGCTATCAGTTTCGTATTCAGGAAATATTTCATTTACAATCTCTTCTGAAACCACAGAATCAAAATTAGCATCCTCGAATTCATATAGTATAAGGTTTCCTTTTCTGTAAACTTCATAATACTTTATTTCATCAAGTCCTTCTCCTGTTTCATCTTCGGGGGTTAAGCCATACTCTTCCAATACTTCTTTGTATGGTTTTAAATCGTAATTTTCTAACATGATTTTATATTGTTTTTACAAACATACAAAAAATAATTAAAAATAACAAACTATTTATAAGAGAATATAATAAAATAATAAAATTTTAAATATTATGGCATATCCATATAGACCAAGCAGCGCACAAAACCCAAACAGTGCTGCTAATAAATACAAAAACTATAAATGGGGTACTATTGCAGTAACAGTACAACCTGGTAAGGGTCTTGATATAGCAACACAGCAGCCTTTTAAGGTTATTAATTTATATAATATTGACCCCGATTCTGCAAAAGCAATTATTGAAAGATTAAATGATAAGACAAAACAAAGAGTTACAAGAATTGCTTGGATTGATAGAAAGGAACCAACACACGTTCAGATAAAAGTATTTGATAGTGAAATTGATTCATGGCTTGATAGCGGGGATTTAAACGCAATACAGGCAGTATTAATGCAATCTGGTAAATATAATGCAGATGAGGTTATGCACCTTGAAGATGAAATTGCAACAGGCTTTTATTCAAAAAACAAAGATAAAATTAATGCTGCTCATAACCAAGCTGGTGACAATGCAATGGAAATGTGGCAAAATTATCTTTCAAAAATAAATGACCCTGTAACACTTGAGCAGATTAAGTTATATTCTCGTGTATATGGAAACACATCTTATGGTCATATTTTAAGTGTTAAAAATGCAATGCTTATTAAAATGTATGATAAAGATGCCACGTTTGTAATGGCCCCTAACAAATGGAAAACAATGTTTGGTAGAGGAATAAAACGTGGAGCAAAACCACTTCCAATGTATGTATGGATTCCAGACAAATCTCAAATTTCTGACCAAGAACTTGAACTTGCAAAAAACGATAACGGTTGGGAAGGTGTTGGAAATGATGAACTTTCAGCACAAGTTAAAAATGACCTTAAAATGAAAGCAAGTAAAGGTGGTGGTATTACAATAAGAAGCGTTGGTTATGATGTTAGGGATACTTATTTACTTTCAGGTGCAAAAGAAGATAAATGGACAACTGAAATTGGCCTTTTAAATAACTTGAATGGTGAACTTAATAAGGCTGCTATACAAGACAAGCAACAAAGAAATATGGATAAACCAAATGTTGAGGGCGGAGATGAAATGAGGGCAAGAACAGAAAAGGCTTGCGCTTGGATGGAACAATATTGTCAGCAAAATGGATATGATACAAGAACAAATTATCAAGATGCAAGTAATAAATTAGCAGATTATCTTCTTAATTACTGTGCTGTTGGCGCAACTAAAAAGGCAAATATTCTTAGTGAAGGAAATATTAGAACATATGCTGAAAACGCAACACAAGTAACTCTTATTTTAACGAAGTTGGGATGGGATGCTCTCTCAAGATTCCATAGCACATATGAATACAGTAAATAAGAAGCGAGCGCTCTTATGAGTGTTGTATTTGGTATTGCTAAACAACTTGAAGAAAATTCAGTTATTACAGAAGGTGTTTTTTCATGGTTGAAAGATAAGGCAACATTTATTAGAATGTTCTTAAAAGCACTTAAACAAATTGGCTGTAGTGTTGTTAATAAGCCTATTAAAAACGCAGTTCCTGCTCAGAGTACACCAACCATAGAAGATATAAGAAATAATTTTACAGAATCATTTAATAGAATTAATAAAAATTATTTTTATGATGATAGCCATAAACGAATCTGATATTAAAAAAATTGTTTCCAAAATTTTAGAAGGTGTTGGAGACAAGTTAAATGTTAGGGAAAACGGTATCACCTATGATGATGTAATGAACGGTGTTAGCCTTTATCACCGTCCTAAAGATGCTATTGTTACTGTTGGAGGTAAAAGAATGAGCGTTGTTGATTCATTGTTTACTTATGGATTTAGTAGAGAGTTTACAAGTTCTAATGGTGGCAACATGTACGGACCTGGTGTTTATAGTGTTTACACATTGAAATCAAGTAATGAAAAGGCTACAGGTTATGGAAAATCAATCATTAAACTAAAACTTTTAGGTGGCTATCAAGATTTCTTGATTTTCTCAAAGCAACTAGCACAAGAAACATACGGAGAAAACTGGAAGATAAAAGACCAAATTTATCAAATATTCGACCCAAGTGTTGCCAACAACATCTTAAGACAAGTATATTTAATCATGCATGATGATAAATGCTCTTTTAAAGATATGGCACGTTCATCAGAATCGGCATATGAAATAGTTAGAAGGCTTGGAGAAAGTGGTATGAACAATAGTAAATGCCGTGGTCTTGTTTATAATGGAGGGCATGATGGCGCTTGCTGCTTTATTAGAGATTTCTCATCAGTTATTCCTGTAGCAATTTCTTATGATAATGGTAAAACTTGGGAAAACAGACTTTCTCAACAATTAATAGACAGAATGAATACTGAGGTTGATACGCACTTCCAATTAGGCGGAAATAACAAGTTCGCACAAGTTGCTGATAAAGCAATTAACGGTTATGTTATTGTTTGGAATAAGGATGGAAAACTTAACTATGTTCCTGCAAATAGTAACGATGTTATTTCAAATGTGTGGTTTGATGATGGCGAGAACTGGGAAAAATATGATGACGGAACACCATATACAAATGTTCAATACAAGGGTTATTATTTAACAATTGTCTTTGAAAACGGGCAATATATGGTTTACGACCAAGATGGTTGTCCACTTGATTGTACAATTAATGAAATACCAAATCTAATTAAGCAATGAAATTTACACAGAAAGATATAGAATACATGATAAATGAAAGTATAAAAAAAATACTTTCAGAAGGGAAATTTGTTATAGATAATTTTGATAAGGCTGAGAAGATGCTTGATATATCATCTCCTGATGATTTTCATTTTATTCAAATAACAAAGCGTTTTAAAGACAATAAAGACGATGATAGAAAAATTGGTAACTATCACGGTGGTTCTTGGTATCTTGATACTTTTAGGGTTCATAATTCAGATGAATTGAATGCACTTAAGCCTAAAATAATTCAAATATGCAACGCAAACAATGCTCGTGCTTATATGACTATTAACAAACGTTCAGAAAAAGAAACTGATAGTTATATAAAAATATATAGAAAACAATTCAAATCAACAGACCCAAGATATATACATGCAAGTGATATTGTACCTGGGCAGGCAAAAGACGGACCAAATTGGAAAGGTGTTAGGAAACGTGTTTTAATTGATATTGATGTACCTAAAACGGCAACTGATGATAGAGGACTTAATATATGGGATACTGTTCATTTTTTAATAAAAAATTTCGGAATAACGCCTATTGATGAGTATGAAACTGCAAGTGGTGGACTTCATATTATACTACCAGATAAAGAAGATTCTCAATTTATTAAAATGAAACAAATTTTCAAAAACTTTGATAATGGTATAGATAAGGGAAGGCTTGCAACTGTTCACCCAAATGTTGACGCCAAAATGATTTTATATTCAAATGTTAACACGGCAGGGTATTAAAACATAAATGGACTGAATAATTTCAGTCCATTTTCTTTATTGCCCGTAACAATTTTTTCATATCATCATTTACATTATTGTAATTAATGTATATTAACTTTACATCGTTTTCTTCGCAAAGTGTTTTTTTCCTTTTATCATTAATTACTTGTTTTTCAAAATTTCCATTCATTTCCTCTTCTGTTAATTTTCCACCAAAATTAGTTGGTACAAAATGTTGTATACCTTGGCATTCTATTGCAATATTATATTCTGGTAAATAAAAATCAACGCTGAGATGACTTTTTCCATTTCTAAAGAAATCAAGTATTTTTTCTTCTTCAAAAACAATTGAATTTGATTGTAGGTATTGTCTTATTTTTGATTGTAAATGTGATGCGTTACATCTTTTACACCCTTTATAACGTAAATGATTTGCTGGCGTTTGCCAAAACTCTCCATGTTTAGGACATATTATACAAACTTTTTTTTGGCTTCCTTTATATTCAACTTTTGAATAGTCATATTTCCACCCATGAATCTGTCTTGCTTTTAATATAAATTCTTCCTTGTTTAATAATTTATAAAATTTTCTATTTTCTTCATGACATTTTGAGCATCCTTTTCCTTGCAAATGGCCATTTGGCGTTTGCTGAAACTCTCCATGCTTTGAACAAATTATTGTAATAGGTGTTTTGTTATTAATATATTCAACCTTTGAATAATCATATTTATCGCCATGTATTTCTTTTGCTTTTTCAATGAACTCTTCATTGGTTAATTTTTTTTAATCCTGCACATGTTTTACACCCATAACCGTGTAGATGGTTATCTGGTGTTTGTAAAAATTCACCATGTTCTGGGCAAATTATACAAACATAACTTCTCGCGTCAATAATTTTTACTTTTGAATAATCGTACTTATCCCCATGGATTTTTTTTGCACGTTTAATAAATTCTTCATCAGATAACCTATGACCACTACAATATTTACAAGCATAGCCTTTTAAAAAATTATCTGGTCTTTGGCTAAAATCCCCATGTTCTGAACATGTAATCGTAACAGGTGTTTTTATATTAACATATTTAACTTTTGAAAAATCGTATTTATTGCCGTATTTTTCTTTTGACCTATTTATAAATTCTTCTTGTGTTAATTTCTTTCCCATATTTATTTTCATTTATATAAATAAATAGTTTAAAAGCCTAAAAAACACACGATTATCGGTTCTTTTTATGAAGAATTTATTCACAATATATTTTTCTTGTTAGGATTAAGTCGTTTTCGTCATACAAATCATAAAGTTGTAATGGCTTTTCGTAAAACATTGCATTTGTTAATGCATATGTGTTATATCCTATAATTGAGCCATTAACGCCTATATTTGTAAGTGACATAAAGTTGTGAAAGTGTCCTAAATATACTTTATCTTGGTGAAATATTCTTTCCCATTTCAAAGCCATTTTGTTTAATGAAGGCAAAACGCCAGATATACCACTTCCTCCTTTTATTTGAAAACCATGTATAAAAATAAATTTTTTACCATTTGGAATTTCAACGATTGCCATTTCACTTTCTGGTATACAAAATTCTATTGGCAGATTTAATAATTTACTTTGGTTTTCAATATTTTTATACATCAACCACTCATATGACATTTTATAACCATTTGAGTGCTGTATTTTCTTTGTTGTTCTACTATGATTTCCGACAATGCCAATAAATTTAATATGTTTAACAGAAGTGTTTTTAACAAGATATTCTAATCCAGAAAAAAGAAGACTTTGTGCCTTAAGTGTTGCTTCAATAGGTGTTAAAGAATTCATTTGAACCAATTCATCCCAAATGAACGAACTTATTGTGTCTCCAAGAGATGCAAATATCAAATTTTCTACTTCATCAGCATTTAATGCTTTTGCTAAGTTTTTAAAATAACAGCATATCCTATTTTCGGCTATTTCTATGTTATATTCGTTTAAACCAAGAACACTATTTGGATTTACTGTTTCCTCAATATGTGCATCTGAAAATAGAGCAACTGCATATTTTCTTTTTCCGTTTTTCACACTAACATTAAATTCATATTTCTCGAAAGGGAGTTCAGATACTTTCTTTGCGTTAAGGAAGTCTTTATAGTCCTGTGAATACTCAACAGGTGTTTGTTCATTAGTTTCAGTATTTTCGTTTACATTTTCAAATCCTATATAATTAACTCCGCTAAGAGTATATGTATGACCTCCGTAAACAAATGGTTCGCCTGCTCTTAATTTATTGCTAATTCTTTTTTTGCTAATATGAAGAGCCTCTGCTAATTTTCTAATGCTAGGAAATTTCTGCCCTAATTCGTTAACAATTTCATTGCTAACACTTGCTTTTACATTGTTCATATTATAAATTTTTAAATTAATTTTATGCAAACATACTAAAAATATAGAAGAAAAACAAATTTTACAGAGAATTTAACTTATTTTCAACCTCTTCAAATGTTTCTCCAAAATGAAAAACAAGCCTTTTTTCAGGATATTCTTCTAAGTTTTCAATGTCAACCCACCCTAATGCTATTATTTTTGCAATTGCATATTCCATTGAATAACAGGTTGTTTCTTCTATAGTTTTAAGAGGTAACGGTATTCTGACTCTAACAGATTTTGAAAAAGTTGTTGGGTCAGGTGTTAAGTCAGTGCAACTTGCTGGATTTAATACTTCCCAATCAAAGCCCCAAACCACATCAGGTATTTCACTGAACAAAAAATCATACTCAAATGTGCCATCATTATTTTTTGTGAATGGCTTAATATAAACTAAGTAAAGATTATTCATCGTCAGGGTAGTTTATTGTTAAAATTGTTATTTTTTCAATATTATCAATTTTTTCTTGCGTATCAATGTCATATGTAAACATTTCTTCAATTTCATCCCCAATAAATGATATTCTAAAAGGATAAGAAGAACCTGTAAATTCTTCGTCATTTTTTTTATAACAACAGTAAACTGGGAATATGTCAACAATATGCCCTCTTATTGCATATTGTGCTTTTTTATAAATATAATCAACTCTTTCAAATGATAAGTTAAAAAAAGTCTCATTTAAAGCATTGTATTTTACTTCTTGCCCTATTTCAAAAGATATTACTTCTGTCTTTTTTATTTCTGCCCAATTTTCTTCTTCATCTTCTTCATGTCCTTTTACTTCAACAAGTGATTCGTCATCGACCTCTGCTTCTTTTAGCCCACATAAAGTAAAGCCACATTTTGTTAATCTTTCTCTTACATCTTCTAATTTTTCACCAAAATCAAATTTTAGTGGCTCTCCGTTATAATAAATAGATTCATCATCATTAATTTGGCTAAAACATAGAGAAATTATACCATCAATACAATCTTGCATTGAAAAACAGCCATTAGTTTTTGCAAGTTCTAATTTTTTTTCTGAAATAACTTCTTCTGTTTTTGATAGACAATTGCTGTCAGGCTGAATGTTTGGAACAATTATAGCAGGGGTTATATTAAAGTAATTACCCCAAACAATTTCAGTATCTTTACAGTAGTCGAAACGGTAAAGGTATTTTCCGTCTATTGTTCTTCCTATTTCATCAACAAATGCTAAATATTCTTGTTCCATTATAGTTTTGGTTTTGAATTTTTATCATTTCTTGAAAAATATTTTGCTATTTCATCACATATACTTAGCATTGGGTCAATTTTTAAAGCAGATTTAAGATGAACTTCTTTATTTAAGCAATCATTAAATGTTTTTTCTATCGTTTCACAAAGTGCAATTGGACTATATCTTTCATTTAAACCATTTATGTATGCTTTTCTTAAAATTGGGAAGGCTACCACACTAATGGAATCTTCTTCTCTTTCTCCAACAACTAAATCAGATTTCTCATATGTTGATAAAAAGTCAGCCAATTCTTGATATTTTTCAGATAATCCAATTGCAACAGCCTCAGGTAATCCTTCCAAGAATCCAAAAGATTTCCATATTTCATAAGTTTCATTTTTCATAATTAAAAAACTTTAGTTATATTTTTATCGTTTGTTTCTATTTGCGCACTTGCTTTATGCCATTTAAAATAACCAAGTTCCCAATATTTGTATTTAACTGGTTTATTATTAAAATAGGCAAATCCTGGTACTGATGTTGTTATTTGTTCATAAAATGTGTTTTTGCCCATGTATATGGCATCACGATTGTTTCTTCCTCCGTGATAAGTGTGATTTTTCTTGTATTTAAGAGTTCTAAAAAAGCCACGAATTGTCAAATATGATTTAAGAAGAGAAAGTTTGAAATTATTTGCTTTTTCATTTGCTTCTTTTCTGTCTTTTTCAATTTTCTCGTTACGCTCACGTAGTTGTTTTTGTACAGGAGATTCACTTATTTTTGAAATCACATCCATTTTTGGTAAATCTTTCCATGTTTCATCCATTCTAAAATTTGTTTCCATCATTTTTCATCTTCTTTTTTAATAACTTGATTTATAATTAACGATTTTGACAGAACTGTGTTCCACATTTTTTCATATTGTGTATCTTTAAAAAACTGATAAAAAATATGAACATCACGTGTTTGTCCTATTCTATGAACGCGGTCTTGAAATTGGCTATTATCTCCAGGAACATATGAAAAATTATTGAAAATAACAACTCTACTTGATGTTAATGTAATACCAACACCTGCTGCTATTATATTACCAATAAAAATCATAACGTTGGGGTCACTATTAAATTTTTTTATCGCTTCATCTTTCTCTTTTAGAGACATTTTGCCGTTATAAATTACACATTTGTCTTTAAAATAATCTCTTAAAGTATATAATTCATCATCGTAACAACATGCAATAACAATTTTTTCACCCTTTGCTAAACATTTCTCAGCAAGTTTTATTGTGTTAGGAACCATTTGATTTGAAAGATATTTTCTATAAAGTCCACCTTCAATAAGTTCTTTATTTAACTCCTTACTTGAATCTTCTTCTAGTTTTGCCGCTTCATATTCATCCCATAATTTTTTATATTCTGCCATTTGTTCTTTATTAAGTTCAAAGACACGTTCATGAATATATTTTGGCGGTAAATCTCCAATATCATCTTTTGTTCTACGTAAATAAACATGAGCAGTTTGCATTTTTAATTCTTCAAGATTTTTTCCGCCTTTTGGTATGATTTTTTGAATAACTCTTTTATTGATAATGTCATTTAGTGATTTTTTTTCTTCAACTGTAAGGTCATACCAAGTGTTTTTATTATGAGAATTTAAAAATTCTTGTGTTAATTGCTGTTTTTTCTGCTTTTGTTGTTCATTTATAGGCATTTTGAATGCATCACAATACCTCATATAGTAAAATTCTCTATCAATTGTTAACGGGTCATTCAATAGTGACAATAAATTGAAGTAGTTTGCTGGGTCGTTTGTGATAGGAGTACCTGTTGAAAGGTAAATACTGTGAGGATTGCTTTTATTTATTAAATCTTTGATAATTTTATATCTATCAGATGTATTGTTTGATAATTTATGTGCCTCATCTATGATGATTAATGATTTTTTATTAAGCAAGAATTTAAGCATAGGGCTATTTTCCATTGCTTTCTCAATTCCTTCTTTTGTTTTTGCTCTTGAAACTTTATAAACATCATCAAGAATATCAAAATTAATAATAACATATCTATTATCAGTCCATTTACCTCTTTCTTTTGCCTCTTCTTTTAATTCGTTTAAATTTTTACCAGACTTGCCTTCACCATACCCAAGGTATTTTTCAATTTCATTTTTTTTCATTTCGTTTACGCCGCCAATAATTGAAATATCTTTTTCAGAAACGTAGTTTGTCAACTCGTTAAACCAATTAGATTTAAGAGAAGCAGGGCAAATTATTAAAATTGCATCAAAATTACCTTCAATTGAAGCAACTGTAAGGGAAGTACTTTTTCCCATACCCATATCGTCCGCTAAAATACATTTTTTTCTTGAAATTAAAAATTGTACAGCCTCTTTTTGATGATTTTTTATTTTTCTTGGCTTATCAGGCGTTCTAGACATAGATAATTTATCATATCTATCAAAGTCAATAGATATATTATGATAATCTTCTAAAAGAAAATTACCAATGATACCGTTTTTCTTCAAAAAAGCATATGATGGCTCAACATTTTTACGATATTGAATGAAACAATGGTAAAATTTATCAGTTTCTCCAAGTAGTTTTTTTATTAGAACTTTTTCAATTCTAAAATCAGTTTCCCACTTGTCTTTAAGTTCATCCCCATACCAATCAATAACACGCACTATTTTGTTAATATCTTTTATCTGATAATTAATATTTTTTAAAATATAATCAACATTAAAATCAGTTAATTTATCAACTTTTTTGTAAGTTATGATATCCCTTTTTAATGCTAACAGATAAGTGTTAATCCCATCGTAGTTTTTTAGTAGGTCAATTGCTGTATTTTTCTTTTCTATCTCCTGATGCATTACTAGTAATTACAGTAATTTATTATTATATACAAATATACATATTTTTTTTATAAAAAACAATATATATTATATATTATATATATAATATTATATATTTT
>ULMG01007526.1_pt1 | contig 23817 bp, 20 predicted proteins | sample 1951601 | NCBI WGS metagenome assembly ULMG01 (sample SAMEA4835545, study PRJEB28245) | human gut metagenome | biome: gut microbiome; material: fecal sample | place: Denmark | collected 2008
ACGTATGAGCCCATTTTCAGGACATTGGCTTCACCTTCAGAAAGATATCTCCACTCGCCTTTCTTCAGTCCCTTCTTGGTAAGGCCTGCGAAATATACGCGGTCGAGAGCCTTCACATCGTAGCCCAAGGATTCGAAAATCCTTCTGACAATGCGGTTTTTTCCCGAGTGAATCTCGATGCCGAGCTTTCTAGGGTCTTCAGCATCAATGTATTCGAGCTCGTCAGCCTTGATGTCTCCATCTGAAAGGGTGATGCCGTTTACTATCTTGTCGAAGTCTTCCTGCTCAAGCGGCTTGTCCAGGATGACCTGATAGATCTTCTTCTTGTCGTATGACGGATGTGTGAGCCTTTCAGCGATTTCTCCGTCATTGGTGAACATGAGTACACCTGTCGTGCTCTTGTCCAGACGGCCTACAGGGAATACTCTTGCGCTGCAGTTCTTGAGCAGGTCCATGACAGTCTTGTCTGCATGAGGATCGCTTGCTGTGGTGACATATCCCTTAGGTTTGTTCATGACGATATATACCTTCTCTTCACCGCGGATTCTTTCGCCATTGAAACGGATATCGTCTGTGAGGACATTGACCTTGGTGCCGAGTTCAGAGATGACTTCTCCGTTCACAGTGACCACGCCGGCCTGTATGTACTGGTCTGCTTCACGACGTGAGCAGATGCCTGAGTTTGCAATGAACTTGTTCAGACGGATCACTTCCTTGATAGGTGTCTCTACGTAGTCATTGTCTGAAAGCTGTATCTGGTCGAGCTGCGGCTTTCTGCTCAGCATCATATTGATGCTCTTCTCGTCAGCGTCATTGAATTTGTACGGATTTGGTTTGGCCTGGCTCCTCTTGGCATTGCCTCTTGCAGGGGTGCGTGCAGCATCTCCTCTGCCGCCGAATTTTGCGCCTTTGTTGAATCCGCCTCTTCCTGCGCCGTTGTCACGGCTGTCGCGAGGTCCGAATGCCCTTCTGCCTGATGGAGCGAAACTTCTGCCTGACGGGCCGAAACTTCTCTCGGATGAGCCGTAGCTGCTTCTTCTCTCTGAAGAATCGCCATAACTGCGACCTTCAGACGGGTGTCCGTAGCTGCTCCTTCTGTCCTGGCTGCCGTAACTTCTTCTGTCAGAATTGCCATAGCTGCTTCTTCTCTCTGAAGAATCACCGTAACTGCGGCCTTCAGACGGACGGCCGTAACTGCTCCTTCTGTCGGAGTTGCCGTAGCTGCTTCTTCTGTCCTGGCTTCTGCCGTAGCTTCCGTGTCCTTCGGAGCTGCCGTAGGACCGTCTTCCATAGGTCCTTTCTTCTCCTGATGAATTTCTTCCCTCAGAACTGTAAGATCTTCTTTCTGCAGGTCCTTCTGATGATGAATAGACCTTTCCGGAAATGCGAGGCCGTCTCGGTCTCAGCTTTCTTCCCTCTGCGGTAAAACCGCTCTTGTTGTTTTCTTCCATTTGGATTTTGCCCTCTGCGGGCGTTTAATTGTTATATGGCTCACGCCATTGGTATAAAAATATATTGTCGGCTTACGCCGTGTTTTCGTTTATTTCAATCTGAATATGTAAGTGATCTTGCCTTTCTGCAGGGCCGGAGCATCGGCATCCATATTGAAATGCGTGCTCAGCGCCGCTTTTCTGGCTGCCTGCCAGAGGTCGGCATTGTTTACGGTAGTTCCCTGTGCTCCCGGAAGAGCTTTGGTGACTTTGCCGTAATTGTCCACCCATATATCTACAACTACTATGCCTTCTTCCTGAACTCTGTATTCAGGTCTGGCTATGACTCCCACTGTCTTTCTGCCTTTCAGTATGGCATTCGGCGTATTGGAATTTATGGACGTGTGGGTGTTTCCCTGGGCATGTCCGGCTTTCAGCGCGTCGCTTACCTTAGCTGCTGTCTGCGCTGCCAATGTGTCTTTCGCATTCTTGTTCTTCGCTGCGCTGAACAGGGCTTTCTTGTTTATCGGCTTTTCTCTTTCAGGCTCGTATTTCTCCACATCCCCGAAATCGTCCACCGTCGATTCTTCGGCAAGATTGTTCTTCGTGCCTTTCTCCATCGCCTCGGATTTCTGTGCAAGCTCCACCGGCCTGGTCCTGTCAGGAGTCTCTGACTGCGGCATTGACCCTCTCAGGTGCTGCCTTACCGGTTCTTTTTCTGCTTCTTCGGTGAAGTCCACCAGGAAAACCTGCTCAGGTGGCGGCGGATAAATGTATGTGAGTCCGCTGAAACTGCCGAAAGCAATCAGTCCGGTATGAAACAGCACAGTGGCGACTACTGCAATAACCGTCCCTGTACGTTCCCTCCGTTTCTGTATTTCCCGATATTCTTTCATGACTATTCAGGCTGCGTCGCCAGTATGACTTTGTAGTGGTTACGCTTGGCTATGTTCATCAATGCCACGATTTCCTTCACCGGCACGCTTTCGTCAGCGTAGATGGAGAAAGTCGGATCCTCATCGCTCTGAAGAAGGTTTACGAGATCATCCTCCACTTCATTGAACGGAACAGGCTGCTCGTCACCATTGATGTGGTAGGTGAACTGGCCGTTGTTCCAGTCCTTTACGGATACGCTCACGGTAGCCTTCGCGGACACTTGTCCCGTGCTTTTCGGCAGGAGGAGCTTGAGCGCGTTCGGATTCACGAGCGTGGATGTTATGAGAAAGAAGATGAGCAGCAGGAAGACGAGGTCGGTCATTGACGACATCGCCGTTTCATGCAGACTCTTCGTTTGTCTTTTGAATGCCATCAGTAAATGTTTCTAAGATTCTTTGTTGCCTTCAGGTTCCTGCAGAAGGTCCATGAAATCAATGGTCGCGTTCTCCATCTTGAATACTACGTCTGAGATGTTGGAAGTCAGGTAGTTGTATCCGAAGTATGCGAGAATGCCGACGATAAGACCGCCCACTGTGGTGATCATCGCCGTATAGATACCGCTGGAAAGCAGCGTTATGTCGATGTTGTTTCCTGCATTGGCCATATTGAAGAATGCCTGGACCATACCGAGTACGGTTCCGAGGAATCCGATCATAGGCGCGCCGCCGGATATCGTGGCGAGGATAGGAAGACCTTTTTCGAGTCTTGCCACCTCTGTGTTGCCTGTGTTCTCGATGGCGGTCTGGATGTCAGAGAGAGGACGTCCGATACGGGACAGACCTTTTTCCACAAGTCTCGCAACCGGAGAGTCGAACCTCTCACAAAGGGACTGCGCTGATTTGATTTTGCCTTCGCGGATATAGTCGCGGATATCGCGCATGAAGTTCGCGTCGATGGTGCTTGCCTGATGGATCATCCACCATTTCTTGCCGAAAATGTAGATGGCGATTATGGACAATGCCAAGAGGACCAGCATGAGCCAGCCGCCTTTTGTGGCCATTTCCAGAAGGTGCATTTCTTCTTCATGAGGAACAGCTTCCGCTGCTGCCTGTGCTGCGGCTGAGAAATCGGTTGAATCCAAGCCTGCGGTCTGTAAGAGATTGAACAACATATTTTGTTACTTTTTTATTTTGTCAATTATTCCGTCATTTGGTCTAAAGTCTGATGACTTGGCCTAAAGGAGTGCAAATTTACGAATTTTCATTGATTTTCCTAAAGGGAATCAGCCTTCTCCGAACTTTTTTTCAGTCGTTTTCAAGATAGGCACACTCTGTGAGAAACAATGCATGGCCCGGAACGGATTGGCCTGCATCAGAGCGGGTTCCGTGGTCCACGAGTTCTCCTATCCATTCCGGAGAGCGTTTCCCGCGTCCGATTTCTATCATTGACCCGACGATCGCCCTGACCATATTCCGCAGGAACCTGTCGGCGCGGACTGTAAATACGATATAATCTCCGTCAATGCAGGGATAACCCATCATCCTGACATGGTCCGGTGTCCAGGTCTCCCATCTGGCATCGGTGATGTTGCAGACGGACGTCTTGTTGTTTCCGCCGACTTTTTCGAAGCAGCTGAAATCGTGTTCGCCCAGAAGCAGCGCCGCCCCGCGGTTCATCGCCTCAAGGTCCAGGGGCAATGTGAAGAGGTATGACCTGTCCGACATGAACGGGTCCTTCTTCCGATGTATGAAGTACTTGTACTCCCTGCTCGTGGCATCGAACCTCGAATGAAAGTCATCTCTGACCTCCGAGACTTCGTGCACGGCGATTTCAGCGGGTAAGATGGCATTTAATTTGTAGCGCAGGAAGTCCGTGTCGATATCGTGGGAGGATTCCGCGTCGAAGTGCGCGATATAGTTTATTGCATTGACTTTGGTGTCAGTCCTTCCGGCTCCGGTTATCGTGATGCTTTCGTTCAGGAGCGTTTTCAATGCTCTTTGCAGGCATTCCTGAACGGAAGGGGCGTTTGGCTGAATCTGCCAGCCGGAGAAGGCTGAACCATTGTAGGACAGGCGTATGCGATATCTCATTTTGTGCTCTTTATATGGTACAAAGATAGTGGTATGTTGAAAATTAAACAATAATATAATGGATAGTGTGAATATCAAGGAACTTAACGGCAGGATTCAGCGTGAAAGTTCTTTTGTCGATTTGTTGTCAATGGAAATGGGCAAGGTCATTGTCGGGCAGAAACAGCTGGTGGAGAACCTGCTGATAGGTCTGCTCGCGAACGGCCATATCCTTCTTGAAGGTGTGCCTGGTCTGGCCAAGACATTGGCTATAAACACTTTGGCTCAGGCGGTCAGCGCCAAGTTCAGCCGAATTCAGTTTACCCCTGACCTTCTTCCTGCGGACGTGATAGGTACTCTTATCTACTCTCAGAAGAATGAGCGTTTCGAAGTTCACAAAGGCCCTGTCTTCGCCAATTTCGTACTCGCGGATGAAATCAACCGTTCTCCGGCCAAGGTGCAGTCAGCATTGCTCGAGGCGATGCAGGAGAGACAGGTCACGATAGGCGAGGAGACCTACAAGCTCCCTGAGCCGTTCCTTGTCATGGCTACCCAGAACCCTATCGAGCAGGAAGGTACATATCCGCTTCCTGAAGCCCAAGTGGACCGATTCATGCTGAAAGTGGTCGTGTCCTATCCTAAGAAGGAAGAGGAGAGGCAGATTATCCGTATGAACAATACTGGAGAGTTCCCTAAAGCACAGCCTGTGGTTTCGCCGGAGGATATCATAAGGGCAAGACAGGTGGTACGTGACGTGTATATGGACGAGAAAATCGAGAAGTACATCGTGGATATCGTCTATGCCACCAGAACACCTGAGGACTATAACCTCAAGGCCCTGTCAGGACTCATTTCTTACGGTGCGTCTCCGCGTGCCAGCATTTCATTGTCAATGGCGGCGAAGGCATATGCGTTCATAAAGAGAAGAGGCTATGTGATTCCTGAGGATGTGCGCGCGGTCTGCAACGAGGTGCTCCGTCATCGTATAGGTCTGACTTATGAAGCTGAAGCTGAGAATGTTACCACTGAGAATATCATATCACAGGTTCTCAATGCAGTAATTGTTCCTTAGGAGAGGAAAGAAATGGACTCTAAAGCAAGCGACCTGCTCAAGAAGGTCAGGAAAATAGAAATCAGAACGAGGGCTCTGTCGCATCAGATATTTGCGGGCGAGTACCATTCTGCGTTCAAAGGACGCGGTATGGCATTCAGCGAAGTGCGTGAGTATCAGTATGGTGACGATGTGAGGAACATGGACTGGAATGTCACTGCCCGCTTGCGTTCCCCTTACGTGAAAGTGTTTGAGGAGGAGCGTGAGATGACGGTGATGCTGCTCATTGACATAAGCCGTTCAGGTTTCTTCGGGACAGTCGGAGGCACCAAGCGTGACTTGATTGCCGAGATTGCCGCCGTGCTGTCATTTTCGGCGATTCTGAACAATGACAAGGTCGGTGCCCTGTTCTTCAGCGACAAGGTGGAGAAATTCATCCCGCCGAAAAAAGGACGCAGCCATCTTCTCCATATAATTAGGGAAATCATCGAGCTTGAGCCGAGTTCCTCAGGTACGGACATCAGCGCGGCGTTGAGGTTTCTGACCAATGCCATAAAGCAGAAATGCACTGCTTTTCTCTTGTCGGACATGATGGATACCGATGCGGAGGGCAATCCTAATTATGAGGATGCCATAAAGGTGGCAGTGAACAGGCACGACCTGTCAGTCATCAAGATATATGATCCCCGTGAGCGGGTGGTGCCGGATGTGGGGCTTGTCAATGTCAAGGACTCGGAGACCGGGGAAAGCGCCTGGGTGAACACATCCAGCCGCAAGATGCGCGAGGCTTATGCGCAGGCGACCCGAAATGCGGATGACAAGACGCTGAAACTCCTCAGGCGTTATCAGATAGACAGTGTGGACATATCCACGGGCTCTGATTACGTAAGAGGGCTTATGGCGTTCTTTGATAAAAGATAATTTATGTTGAAGCGATTATACATATATGTATTGGCGACGGTGCTCTTGGCTTTGCCTTCTTTCTTAGCGAAGGCGGATGCTGACAGCACTCGTGTCGTGTTTGCAGGAGACGCTTTCCTGAAGCCTCTGCAGAAACGGGACAGCGTGCTGATTGCGGACCAGATGAAATATGGTTTCCGTCTGGACAATGTCAAGGCAGGTACCGCCCTGGCGCTTCCTGATCTGTCACAGGGTATCCGTGACAGCGTGGAAGTGGTGGAAGGCTGGAGCCTTGATACGCTGAAATTCAGGAAGAAGAAGGCGGAGATGGACATTGAAGGCAGTATTGTCATCACATCGTTTGACGAAGGCTCGTACGACCTTCCTCCGATTGCGGTCATGAGAACATTGCCCGACGGTCAGACTGATACGCTTTTCTTCAAGGGGCTTCATCTGGATGTAACGACAATGCCGGTGGACACGGCGACCTACAAGCCTCACGATATCAAGGCCCAGATGCGCTATCCTGTCACGTTCAGGGAAATCCTGCCGTATCTGCTTGGCGGACAGCTGTTTGCGGTGCTCATAATATTGGCAGTGGCGCTTTATATGATACACAAGAAGAAAGGTGCGGAAGAAGCAGGATCCAGCGAGCCTGCATATATCGTGGCGCTCAAGAAACTGGACAAGTTCAGAGGCAACAAACTCTGGGCGCCTGAAAAGCAGAAGCAGTTCTACAGCGGAATAACAGACGTGCTGAGAGAATACATAGTGGCAAGATTCGGTATAGGCGCGATGGAAATGACCACTGCGGAAATTTTTGAAGGACTGAAGGACAAGGATATACCGCAGCCTCTGATGGAGGAGACGCGCGGACTGTTCCTTATGTCAGACCTTGTCAAGTTTGCCAAGATGACCGTTACAGATGAGGACAATGTCAAGGCTGTCCCTACTGCCGTACGTTTCGTAACCTCGACCTGGAAATATGAGGAAGAAGAGTCCTCCGAGTCCGGTGCCGAAGACAAAAAGGAGGCCAAGTGATGTTTTTCGAATATCCTCATCTTCTGTGGCTGCTGCTCGTTCCGGTATTGCTTATAGCCCATTACATTTACCTGGAGCTTGCAGGACGCCGCCCTCATCTGAGAGTTCCGGACGTGAAATTCTGGAAAGCGGGAGGCCGTTCCGTAATGTCTGTGCTAAGGCATGTGCCGTTCATATTGCGTACTGCGGCTCTCGTGATGATAATCATAGCCATTGCCAGACCGCGTTCTTCTACCAAGATGGACAAGATCGACACGGAAGGAATTGACATAGTCCTTGCTATGGACGTTTCTACCAGTATGTTGGCCCGGGATTTCACGCCAGACAGAATCAGCGCGGCGAAAGACATTGCCATCGAGTTCATCTCGCAGAGACCGTCCGACAGGATGGGAATCGTGGTCTTTGCCGGCGAGAGCTATACGCAGTGTCCTCTCACTACCGACAGGGCGACATTGATAAACCTGATGAAGGAGATAGAAACCGGTCTCATCGAGGACGGTACTGCCATCGGCAACGGTCTTGCTACCGCTGTGGCGAGGATGCAGTCGTCAGATGCGAAGAGCCGAGTGGTGATTCTTCTGACCGACGGTGTGAACAACAGCGGAGAAATCACTCCGCAGATGGCGGCTGACATAGCCAAGACCTATGGCGTGAGAGTATATACTATAGGTGTGGGAGCCAACGGTACGGCTCCGTATCCGGTGATTACGCCGTGGGGCGTGCAGGTGCAGGATGTGCAGGTGGAAATAGACGAGGACCTGCTCAGGAGCATTGCCGAGACTACCGGCGGAAAGTATTTCAGGGCTACGGACAATACCAAGCTCTCCGAAATATACAGTGAAATCAATAAGATGGAGAAGGCAAAAACTACGGTGGACAGTTTCCCTGTATATAAGGAAATGTTCACGCCGTTTGCTCTCGCAGCGTTGCTATGCCTGCTGCTTGAGGTTTGTATGTGCTTCGCCATCAAGAGATTGCCTTAAAAGGGCGGAAAGAAAGGATTTGTTATGATATATTTTGCACAAGCACAGTATCTGTTTCTCCTCCTTTTGGTGCCGGTTTTCCTGGTGCTGTACGGGGTGGTGAGATACAGACGTGTCCGCAATATAAGAAAGTTCGGTGACGAGAAGCTGGTGAAGGACCTTATGCCGTCCTACTCCGGAGCGAAAGGCTGGACGAGGATAATCTTGTTCTCGCTTGCTTTTCTGTTCTTCAGCATTGGTCTTGCCCGTCCTCAGATAGGTGCCAAACTCAAGGAGCACAAGAGCAAGGGTGCCGAGGTGATGATTGCTCTGGACGTGTCCAATTCAATGCTGGCCAAGGACTACTCTCCGAATCGTCTGGAGCGTGCCAAGCTGGCGATATCCCGCCTGGTGGACAAGCTCAACGGAGACCGCATCGGTCTTGTACTGTTCGCCGGGACATCATTTGTCCAGCTTCCTATCACGACTGACTATGTGTCGGCGAAAATGTTCTTGGGAAACATCTCCACGGAGTCGGTTCCTGTTCAGGGAACTGCCATGGGTGACGCCATCAACACTTGCATAAGAAGTTTCAGTGCCCAGAGTGAGAACAGCCGTGCCATAGTGGTCATCACTGACGGTGAAAACCATGAGGACGACCCTCTGTCGGCAGCGAAGCAGGCGGCTGAGATGGGCATATCCGTATATACGATAGGTGTAGGTTCTTCTCAGGGACAGCCTATCCCGATGAAGGACGGTCTGCTTAAGGATTCCAATGGGAATATCGTGGTGACGAAGCTCGACGAAGCTACACTCAAGCAGGTTGCCCAGGCAGGAAAGGGCGCCTATGTGCATGCGGGGAATGATGAATTCGGACTGAATCCGATTATCGACAATATCAGGAAACTTAATGACGAGGAATTCAATTCCATCGTTTTCGAAGAATATGACGAACAGTATATGTATTTCTTTGCGATTGCGCTTGTGCTGCTGGTTGTCCAGATGCTGATAGGGGAACGCAAGGTGTTCGGAAATCTGTTCGCTAAAAATTGAGGTTGTATATGAGGTGGTTTAGAAATATTGTTGCGGTGATGACAATGCTGTGTGCACTGTCATTGACCGTGTCCGCCCAGGTGGACAGGCACGATGTGCGTGCGGGAAACCGCAAGTTCCGCAAGGGGGACTGGAAGGCAGCAGATATATCTTACAGGAAGGCTCTGGTGAAGGATTCCACATCGGTTCCTGCAAATTTCAATCTTGCCAATACGCTCTACCGTACCGAGAACTATGATGAGGCGGCCAAGACGATGGAAAAGATCAAGGATTCGGCTCCGTCTTCGGCCAATGCCGCTGATTATTTCTACAATGTCGGGGATATAGCGATTGCCAAGAAGGATTGGCAGGGCGCCGTGACCGCGTTCAAGGAGTCGCTTCTGCGCAATCCTGGCGACCTGGAGGCGAAGGAGAACTATATCTACGCCAAGAAGATGCTTGAAAATCAGCAGAACGGTGGCGGCGGAAATGGTCAGGATAACCAGGACAATCAAGACAATCAGCAGAACAAGAATGACCAGAATGGCCAGGGTGACCAGAACCAGGATCAGAACAAGGACAAAAATCAGGACCAGAATCAGAATGACCAGAACAATCAGCCTCAGCAGAACAATCAGAGCGGTCAGCAGGACGGTCAGCAGATGAAGATTTCACCGCAGCAGGCCCAGCAGATGTTGAGGGCCATTCAGGCTAAGGAAAAAGAGACTCAGGACAAGGTGAACAAGGAAAAGGCAGAGGCTCTCAAGTCGAGACAGAAAGAGAAGAACTGGTAACAGGAGAAGAATATGTTGGATATCGTAAGAAAAACAGGATTGACAGTGCTGTTGGCGCTCATCACACTGACAGCTTTCGCCCAGACGGAAATCAAGGTGGATGCTCCGAAAATCGTGGAGTCGGACGAGCAGTTCAATGTCACGTTCATAATCGAAGGCAGCAGCCGCCCGGGGAATTTCAGTTGGGCCCCGGGAGATGACTTTACCTTGGTGTGGGGCCCTCAGAGCGGCTCTTCGTCCAGCGTAAGCATTATCAATGGAAAGAGGACATCGTCATCCCAGTTCACTTACACATATATAATCGCGCCGAAGAAGACCGGCAAGTTCACATTGCCGCAGGCGACTGCAAAGGTGAAAGGTGAGATGATTTCATCCGCCCCTCTGCAGATAGAGGTGCTTTCCGGCGGATCTTCGTCGAATCAGGCTGCATCTGCTTCACATCCAAGCACTTCGCAGCGTTCTTCGTCCTCTGATGTGTCCTCATCCGATATTTTCCTGAGACTTTCCCTGAGCAAGACCAATGTGGTGGTAGGGGAGCCGATCAATGCTGAACTCAAGCTCTATCAGAGGGTGGACGTTGCAGGCTATGAAAGTCCCAAGTTCCCTACATTCAACGGTTTCTGGAGCAAGGAAACGTATGCTCCGAACAATGTGAACTTCCAGAGAGAAGATGTGGACGGCCGTCTTTACAATGCAGCGACACTCCGCAGATATGTACTCGTACCGCAGCAGACCGGAACTCTCGTCATTGACCCGGCAGAACTTGTCTGCCTTGTGAACGTGCGCTCTTCATCGAGTTCGGCCCGCAGCATTTTCGACAGTTTCTTCGATACTGGAACCACGACCATAAGGAAGCGCATAGCGACTTCGTCCGTCAGGGTCAATGTCAAGAATCTCCCTGGCGGGGCCCCGGCTTCATTCTGCGGAGGAGTCGGCAACTTCACCATAAATGCCAAGCTTAATCAGTCTCAACTTAAGGCACACGAAGCCAATTCATTGATAATCACAGTGTCAGGACGCGGCAATGTGTCGCTTCTCGAGGCACCTAAGGTGAACTTCCCTCCGGATATGGAGGTCTATGATACCAAGTCTTCTGAAAATACAACCCCGAACAGCGGCGGAACTTCAGGAAGCAAGACATTTGAATATCCGTTCATTCCGAGAAGTCACGGTGACTTCATCATAGAGCCGATAGAATATTCGTATTACAATGTGACGACCGGCAAATATGAGACATTGACCACAGCCCCTATTCCTTTCAATGTCGAGAAGGGTGATACTCCGGAAACTACCGGTTCGTCAATGCAGGTGGCGGTTCCGGACAGAAAGGATGTGAAGAATCTCGGTGAAGATGTCAGATATATCCGCACGAAAGAGCCTTCGTACAAGTTCAGGACCGTGTTCTTTGTGGGCAGTGCAGGATATTGGTTCGCATTGGTGTTGATTCTTTTCTGTGCTGTGGTCATCTGGCTGGCTTTCAGGAAGATAGCCTCGAGAAGGGCAGATGTCGTGGGCAGCCGTAACAGGCGTGCCACCAAGATGGCATTGTCCCGTCTCAAGACAGCCGAAGGCTTCCTCAGCAAGAATCTGTATTCCGCATTCTACGAGGAACTGCACAAGGCCCTGCTCGGTTTCATCTCGGACAAACTGAACATGGGTGCTGAGGAACTGAACAAGGACAATATCAAGTCCCAGCTTGTCGCAGGCAGCGTTTCCGCTGAGCTTGCGGACCGTTTCGTGGCTCTGCTTGATGCATGTGAGTTTGCGAGGTATTCTCCGGATGGCGGAAACGAAGCCATGAATACCCATTATAAAGAAGCTGTGGATGTCATTTCATCTATCGATTATGTCATGAAACGTAGAACATCAGGCGGGTCGGCTGCCAAGTCAGCTGCATTGGCCATAGCCTCCCTGCTCTTGTTGCAGACAGGTCTGCAGGCTGGTGAGACGGCTTATCTCGATTCTCTCTGGACTAAGGGCGCAAATGCTTATGCTTCAGGAAATTGGAGCGAGAGTACAGAGTCTTGGGGTACACTTGAGAAGGCCGGTGTGGTCTCTCCGGAACTGTATTACAATCTTGGAAATGCTTATTTCAAGTCAGGTGACAATGCCCGTGCTGTCCTTTATTATGAAAGGACACTGAAGGCAAATCCTTCATTCGCCGATGCGAGATATAACTTGGATATAGTCAGAAGCAGAATCAAGGACAAGATCGATGTCGTCCCGGAGTTCATTCTGAAGAGTTGGGCGAGGAAGCTCTGCTATACGCTCAGTTCCAATGTGTGGGCTGTGCTGTCGCTGCTGTTTTTTGCAGTTTCATTGGCGTTGGCCCTGGTTTTCCTCATGAGCCATTCGGCGGCAGGACGCAGATGCGGATTCTACGGAGCCATTGTGGTGTTCCTCCTGGCGGTGTCCTCGTTCAGTTTCGCACTGTGGCAGCGCAGCATGTTCCTGAAGCAGAGCAATGCTGTGATCATGACTCCGGTATCGTCCGTGAAGAGTTCACCTTCCGAGAACGCGTCCAAGGACCTGTTCGTGCTGCATGAGGGAACGGAGGTGAAGGTGCTGGATTCTGTTGGAGACTGGAATAATGTGGAACTGTCTGACGGCAGGCAGGGCTGGATCCGAAACAATGAAATGGAAATAATATGAGAAACCTTTTCGTCACTCTACTGATGTCCGTGGCTACGCTTTCCGGCGTTGCGCGGGCATCTGCTTTTTCTGACAGGGACAGTGTCCTCAGATTCGCATTTGTCACTGACGCTCATCTTGCGACACATACCAGTGCGATAGAGGACCTCAGCGCGTGCCTGAGAGATATTAACAAGTCGGATTCTCTGGACTTCGTGCTTTTCGGAGGCGATATCACGGATTTCGGAACAGATGAGGAAATCGGTATAGCCAAGAGTATGATGGATACGCTGCGTGTGCCTTATTATGTGGTGCAGGGCAATCACGATGCCAACTGGTCGGAGAGCGGCTGCAATACTTTCCTGAAAGTGTTTGGCTATGAGCACTTTTCGTTCGCAAAGAAGGGATGGCGTTTTATAGGCTGCAACAGCGGTCCGGATATGCGCATGGCTCCGGGACTTGTGCCGAAGGAGACTATGGAGTGGCTCGGCTCTCTTGAAAATGAGGGCAGGAGCATTTTCATAAATCATTATCCTATGGATTCGTCGGTCCTGAATTATTTCGATGTCACCAAACAGCTCAAGCGACTCGGGGTGCAGTTCTGTGTCGGAGGACATTGGCACAGGAATGTGGTGAAGAACTATCAGGGAATTCCTGCGGTGCTGTGCCGCTCGTCATTGTCAGCAGGGGCTGTGCCGGGATATAACATTGTCCGGATCAATGGGGACAATATCAGTTTTTCCGAAAGGCGGATCTATGGAGATACTGCGGTGGAATTTGCTCCGTGGTACAGGTATCATTTTTCGGGAAATGCCCCTCAGGACAGTGTGAAGTATGACAATGACGGTCTGCCGGAAGATTATCCGTGGATGCGCTATGACGTGAACGTGCGTTATCCTCAGGTCAAGGAGAACTGGAAGCGTTCTTTCGAGGCCAATATAGTGGCAGGTTTTGCTGTGCGTGGAGGCCGGGCATATTTCCCGCTTGCCTGTGGCGTAGTCAAGTGCATATCCCTGAAGGACGGCTCTGAAATCTGGTCAAGGCAGTTCGACGGAAAGATATATTCGACTCCAGCGATAAGCGGAAAGACATTGGTCTTCGGATGTACCGACGGCAATGTCTATGCTCTGAATGTCTCTGACGGCTCTGTGAAATGGAAATATCATACTGAGAAATCAGTGCTGGCTTCTCCTGTCATCATGGATGGTCTGGTGTACATCGGCGGCTCTGACCACAAGTTCAGGGCATTGTCCCTGAAAGACGGAAGTGCGGTGTGGACTTATTCTCCGGTTGAGGGGCATGCCATTTCTACGCCTTATTGTGACGGTGAGAGGGTGGTTTTCGGCACTTGGGGAAGGACGCTTTATTCTCTGGATCCGCGAACAGGCAGGGAACAGTGGAAGTGGACGGTGAAAAAGCCTTCCAGGATGTATTCTCCTGCGCATTGTGTGCCTGTCTATGGTTCGGGACGCATATTCGTAGCCGTGCCTGACAGGAAGATCTATGCTATAGATGCCGCTACCGGCAAATGTCTTTTCAATGTAGATGGCGGCAGGGATGCGCTCTGTGGAAGTGAGGACGGAAAGACCGTGTTCTCCAAAGTGATGTTCGGCAAGGCCTATGCGTTCCGCTCCGATGTTCCGGCACCTGCAGACGGCGGCGAAATATCGTCCGGCAACAAGCTCTGGGAGGTGGCGGACAGTCTCGGATACGATATCGGGACCTCTGCATTGACGGAAAAAGACGGGGTGCTGCTGATTCCGTCGGACAAGGGCAATATCGTGGCTCTGGACGCTGCGACGGGCGAATTCCTGTGGGCGCACAAGGTGTCAGTGGCATTGGTGAATCCACTGAAGGTGTCTTCCGACAAGAAACGGATGACTGTCCTTGCGTCAACGATGGACGGCACCGTGACGCTGCTTACGATTGAGAAATAACAGTTGTGCTATATGCCGGCGGTGAGGCGGAAGTGCCAGAGGACAATGCCGGCTGTGACTGAGATGTTCAGCGAGTGCTTGGTCCCGTACTGTGGGATTTCCAGGACGCCGTCTGAACTGCTTACGACCTCTTGCTGTACGCCCTCGACTTCATTTCCGAAGACCAGGGCGTATTTCTTTCCCTTTTCGGGGATGAACTTGTCCAGGCTGATGGAGTCTTCGGCCTGTTCCACGCTCAGAATGGTGTAGCCTTCTTCTTTGAGCCTGCCTATTACATCCATTGTGGAAGGGGAGTACTCCCATTCGACGCTGAATTCGGCGCCGAGTGCGGATTTGTGGATTTCTGCTGACGGAGGTGTGGCACAGATGCCGCACAGCCATATCTTGTCCACTTTGAAGGAGTCGGCGCTTCTGAATACGGAGCCGACATTGTGCGCGCTTCTGATATTGTCCAGCACTACACAGACTCCTGAGTCGGGGAGTTCCTTATATTGTTCCGCAGTTAATCTTCCAAGTTCTATGTTCAGCAGTTTCCTGTTTTTCATCGTTCTATTTCGATTTTCTGCAAATTTATGCAAATCTTGAACAGTTTCTAAATTGTTTCATCCGAAAAATGCTATATTTGTAGTACATCATTGATTTTAACAGCTTCTTATATGAAACAGGATCTACAGATTTTTGAATTAATCAAGAAAGAAAGAGAAAGACAGTCTCAGGGCCTTGAACTGATAGCCTCGGAAAACTATGTCACTGACCAGGTGATGGAAGCAATGGGTTCAGTCTGCACGAACAAATATGCGGAGGGCTATCCGGGAAAAAGATATTACGGGGGTTGTGAGGTAGTTGACCAGATCGAGCAGACTGCGATTGACAGACTCTGCGAACTGTTTGACGCTGAATATGCAAATGTCCAGCCTCATTCCGGAGCCCAGGCAAATCTCGCAGTGGAGATGGCGGTCCTGAATCCGGGAGATACTTTCATGGGGCTCGACTTGTCCCAGGGCGGTCATCTTACTCACGGTTCGCCGGTGAATGCTTCAGGAATCCTTTACAAGGCAGTGGCCTATGGTCTTGATCCTGAAACGGGATGCATCGATTACGACCGTATGGAGGAGTTGGCTAAAGAGCATCGCCCGAAACTTATCATCGGCGGCGCTTCCGCATATTCCAGAGAGTGGGATTATGAGAGGATGAGAAAGATAGCTGATGAAGTAGGCGCATTGCTCTGGGTGGACATGGCTCATACTGCGGGACTTATCGCTGCAGGCCTTCTCAAGAATCCTGTGAAGTACGCTCATATCGTGACATCCACTACCCACAAGACATTGCGCGGACCTCGTGGAGGCGTTATTCTCATGGGCAAGGATTTCGATGATCCTCAGGGACGCAAGACTCCTAAGGGCGAGGTGAAGAAGATGTCCCAGATCCTGAACTCAAGCGTGTTCCCTGGTATCCAGGGAGGACCTCTCGAGCATGTGATTGCTGCCAAGGCTGTTGCATTCTATGAGGCGATGCAGCCTGAATACGTGGAATATCAGAAACAGGTTGTCGCAAATGCCCAGGCCATGTGCGCGAGATTCATTTCCAAGGGTTATAAGGTGGTTTCAGGCGGCACGGACAATCATCTGATGCTTATCGACCTCCGTACCCGTTTCCCTGAGGTGAACGGAAGAGTGGCTGAGACAGAGCTGGTAAAGGCTGACATTACCGTAAACAAGAATATGGTTCCGTTCGACAGCCGTTCCCCATTCCAGACTTCAGGAATCAGAATCGGTACTCCTGCTGTGACTTCAAGAGGTTTCGTGGAGAAGGATATGGAAGATATCGTGGAACTTGTTGACAGCGTTTTGGCTTCCGCTTCCGAGCATCTCGACGCCATCACGGCCAAGGGAGAAAGGACTCCGGAGCAGCTTGCTTCTCTCGAAGAGCACAATGCAGTGCTTGAAGAGGACAAGAGAAAGGTTCACATGATGACCAGCGGAAGACCTTTGAACAGGTACTAGTCAGTTAGTCAGTAAATCAATAAAGAGGGCGACTAAAAAGTCTATCAAGACTATTTAGTCACCCTCTTCATCGTTATGTGCCTTCTTATTTGAGAGACCGCACCACGCGGAATCCCATGATGTCGTACACGACAGGGCCGCTGCCAATGCTCTGGTTGGTCTTGCAGTTCCCGTTCTGTATACGCCAGGTCTTGACCGAGCAGTTGTGGGTGTAGGTACTGTAGCATCCGCCTCTTGTGATGACAAGTTGTTCGGTCATGTCGCGAGGGGTCTCCGGTCCCCAAGGATCGGTCTCCTCGGCGTCGCTCGCGTAGTCCAATGAGATGTACCATTCGCCGGTCATCTCCTCGATGTTGCCACTGAGGTCATACAGGCCAAGGGCGTTAGGTTTCTTGAGGCCGACCACATGGACATGCTTCTCCTCTCCTATCTTTGAATTATCCTCGAACCATCCAACCTCGTCAAGATCGTCGCTTCCCGCATAGTAGAAAGGATACTTCTCGTTTTCAGGCCCGCCTTTGGCCGCGTACTCGTACTCGGCGTTGGTAGGAAGGCGGTAGCCGTTGGACTCCTTGTTCCTTGTGACCGTGGCTTCAAGCAATTCCTTGCCGGTCTCCCTGTCCCACTTCGTGTTGGAGAACGTGTAGACCGGAGTGTAGCCTTTCTGTTCGCTAAGCTTGTTGCAGTAGTTCATCGCCTCGTAAAGTGTCACTTTTGAGACAGGGTAGAGATCGTTGCTCTTGTCGTTGGACGGGTTGTAGCCCATCACCTGGAGGAACTCCCTCTGCGTGACCTCGTAACGTCCGATCTCGAAAGCCGAGATGTTGACCTTGTGGGAGTTTTTCTCGTCTTTGATGTTCTTGACGGTCGAATAGTACTCGCTTGGCTGCTTGCCGAGGATGAACGAGCCGGCTCCGACGGTCACCATGTCAAACGGCTTGAAGTTAGGGTTGGTCTCCTTTCCGGTTCCAGGTGTAGTGCCGCCACCGCCTGTGGAGTTGGTGGTCACGACGGCGAAGTAGGTCTTGCTGTCATTCGCCTTCTCGTTGATGACCTGGTAGCGGACAGCGTCCGTGAAGTCTGCCGCGACACCGCTGCCAGGGGTCACCGTCGAGCCTTCCGTGACGACGATCACAGGCTTTAGTGCGGTGACATCCGTGCCTTCGGGCATCGTGATGGTGATTGTCGGGTAGTTGATCACACTTGAGATCTGTCCGGGGATGAGGAACTGCGTGATGGCCGCACCGGTTTCGGTGCCTGGCGTGGGATCCACGGTTTCTCCTCCGCTCTCTCCGTTCTGCATGACGGTGATCGTGTAGGTGTCCACCTCGGTGTCGTTAAGGCAGGCTGTCACATCGATTGTGGTCTGGCGAGGGTTCGCTGTGGTGTTCTTCGCCACGGAGAGGGACAGGCGTGCCTTGCTGCATGACGCCAGGCACCACATCTTGTCCGCTGCCGGGACATTCGTCTTGAACTTGTAGTCACTCAGGTCGCCGCCTTTGTCGTCGACAAATGAGATGGCGCTGGTCATGACTCCGGACTTGTCAACCGTGAGGATGCCGTTCTCCTGATCAAAGGAGATGATGCCCTCGGGGATCTGTGAGATCGTCGTGGAGAGCTCTACTTTGGCCACCGGATCATCGCCGCTTCCTTCGCATGAGGCGAAGGAGAAGGCGACGGTGAGAGCCGACAAAAAACATGCTATCTTTCCTAATTTCATAATCTTTTCATTTACTGTTACTTAATGCTTCTTACGACACGAAATCCGGTAGTGCTTCTGGTCTCGGCTCCGGCCTGATATTGGGAATCCCAGAGCTTGCCTTTGTCATCCACTCCGGAGTAGTAGCCACCTCTGATGATCTTGCCTCCGTTCCTGCTTTCAGGAGCCCCGACAGGGTCTGTCTTAGGATCGGTGGTCTGGAGTTCATCATTGTACTTGTAGGCCCAGTCAAAGCACCACTCGGAGACGTTGCCGCTCATGTCGTACAATCCAAGTCCGTTCGGCTTTTTCTGCGCTACCTCGTGAAGAGCCGGGGAGCCGCCTACTTTGGAGTTGTTCTCGAACCAGCCGACCTCGTCGGCCACATCGGAGCCGGAGAAGATTGTCGGATTCTTGCATCCCTCCTCACCGCCTTTGGCAGCGAACTCCCATTCGGCCTCGGTAGGAAGCCTGTAGCCGTTGCCGGCAGTGGCATGATCGTATTTGTAGTCCTGCATCTTCATGTAGCTCCATCCGTCGGTCACGGTGATGATCTCTCCAGGGGTGTAGACAGGAGTGAGACCCTCTTTCTCGCTGAGTTTGTTGCAGAACTCGCAGGCCTCGGACCAGGTCATCTTGTTGACCGGATAGTTGTCCCCGACGAATTTTGAATAGGAAGGATTCTTGCCCATGACCTCCTCATAGATCTTCTGCGTCACGACAGTCGTGGCGATGTAGTAGCCTTTGGTGAGAGTTACCTCGTGGGCGTAGCTCTGCGCGTACGTGGAACCGTCGGTCTTGTTCTTTCCTTCACCGAACTTGAATGTGCCAGGATTGACGATCACCATGTCGAAAACGGAAGCGAACGCATTCTGCTTCACGTTCAGTGTTAACGGGGTGAGCTCGGCGGTCTCGTCGCTGCACGCCACTGTGAGATTGACCGTGCCGGTCTTCTCCGCCTTTTCGGCGGTAGGCTTCACGGAGAGCTTAAGGACGTTGTTCTCGATGCCGGCGGCGCACCAGTCGGCGTTTGATTTCACGGAATAGGTGTAGACAACATCGGCTTCAGGAGCGTTTGTCGTCATGGTAAGCGGCAGGGCGATCTCTCCTCCGGCATATTCAAAAGTCACATCGCCACCGTTGACGGAGGCTCCCTCGGCGGCCTGGGGTTCGGAGAGCGTGATGCTCCCGTTGATGATCAGCTTCTCTTCGCTGCAGGAAGAGAAGGCGGCGCAGAAAAGCGCGCATGCGCAACTCAGTGCGTGGAATCGACTTGTTTTCATTCGTTTTTTTGTTTAATTTGTTGAAGATAAGTGTCTTTAGTTGTTCAACGGATAGTACTGCGTGGCCCGGTAGACCGTGAAGTAGTTGGCCTTGTCGTCCTCGTCCGAGAATTTTATCCATTGAGGGTTCTTGATGTCATCGACCGTAAGGGTGAAGGTGCGGCGTTTGTCGTTGCCCAGCGGGGTGATGATGTAGTTGAAGTAGTGACCGGTGTAGTAGTCCTTGCCGATCTGACTGCCTTCCTGGCTGAATTTCAGAGAGATCCTGTCCTCACCTTTTATCTCGTAGTCAAAAGCCAGGTAGCCGCGGCCACCGGAGTTGGTGCAGTAGAAGTTGAAGGCGTAGAAGTCTCCGTAGTAGTTGCTGATGTTGCCGAGGTAGCAGTAGGTGATGTTGTCCCCGGCAGCCTTGAGGGATTCCGCCGCCTTGTCCCAAAGCTTCTTGCCATAGTCGCTCAACCCCTTGTAGGAGAAGAACCAGTTTTTGTCCATCAGGTAGTCGGTGATCGTCGGGTATGTCGGCACGAAGTAGCCTTCCGCCCCGTCGTTGACCGGGATGAACGCTCCGCCGTCCGCCATGTCCGGGTTGTAGACAAGTCCGTCGATCCTCTCGTCTCCCAGTTCGAGAGGCTTGTAGAAAGTCACTCCCATCAGATTGAATATGAATGGGTAGGATGTCGTGACCTGTTCGCCGTCAACCTCGCTGAAGATTTCCAGAGTCCTGCCGTTGATGCGGCCGTCGTATTTGTTGTCAGCTGTCTGGTACCTTATGCGGGTGTGTTTGGAGATCGCGCTCTCCTCTTCCTTCAAGGCGACGATGTAGTCATCCCAGGACATCGAGACGGGCATCGGGGTCATTGTCATCGTGGAGCCTGTCTTTCTGCCCTTGAGTGTGATCTTCTCGTCCTGAAGATCCAGCACGTTGAACTCGAAGTCGCCCTCGAATCCGAAGCCGGCTCCCTGTCCGCCGGTGGTCTCCGGATCAGCGAAGTAGTGCATCACTTCGTTGTAGGTGTCCAGTGTCAGCACGCAGCCCGCGCTCTGGTAGATGGAATAGGTGCTTGTCGCGGTTTTCCCCTTGCCGGCAACCTCGCTGCCGACCTTCACCTTGTTGCCCTCGCTGAAGGAGAGGAACACGTTGAATCCCCCGTAGTATTGCCCGGAGGAAGGGTAGTACTCAAGCAGCCAGCCGTTCGGCGCGCCGGTCAGGGTCTCGTTCAGCCTTTCGGCCATGGCCTCGACACGGTTGGCGGAAGACTCGTCGAAGATCGGATCAATCTTCGAGATGCATGACTGCGCCGTCATGACGGCCAGGGCCGCTGTCAGTAGATATTCAATAAAATGCTTTGTCATGGTGTCAATCCCTAAAGTGTTTTCAAATCAAGTTGTGAGATGTTGGCGGAGCGTTTCTGCACGATGTCGCGGAGTTTGTCGATGTCGATGCCCCAGCTTTCCTGAAGGTAGTTCCTGACAATCTCGAACTTTCTCGCGAGCTTGTCCCCGCCTTCCTCCCCGGCGGTGGCGAGTACGCTTTCCCAGTAGCCTTTCGCATGGGTGACGTAGTTGGAGATGATCTCCACGAAGTCCTCGTCCGGGCTGTAGCTGGCATAGCGTGTGACATAGCCCATCTTGTTGGCAACGGCGTCGCTTTCCAGATTCAGCCAGCTCGGTCCCTGGTAGTCGGTCGAGATCAGGTTGAAGTCCGTGGAGTAGTTCTTTGTCTGATGCAGGATGTGGGCGAACTCATGATGCATCGTCTTGAAGAACCACTCATTGAGGAAATCTATGCTCGGGCTGGACGGATTCAGACCGTTGATGTTGTAGAGTGTGATCTTCAGTCCGCCCTCCGCGGTTCCAAGCACGACGGATCCCTGGTCGTTGAAGGCCTTGGAGCCGATGAGCTGGATCATCCTCGGGCAGTATGTCTTTATGAAGGTGTCGCCGAGCAGCTCGTTGTAGGAGTCGATCCACAGGTACTTCGTCAGCTTGGCCATCGCCACGGCCTTGTCATATTCAGCCGGAACCAGGTTGTAGTTGTTGTCGGACTCACGGTCGATGTACTTGTAGTTGAACTGAATATTATAGGGCTCCACGTAGTTGAGCAGCAACCAGGTGTCAAACGCCCCTCTCTCCGGCGAGTCAGTGTCGAAGATGCTCTTTTGGTCAAGCTTTTCCTTTGAGCAGGACGCAAGGACCGCCGTCATGATAAAAAATGAATATATTAACTTTCTCATCTCGTCTTTCCTTTTAGTTGTTTCTCGGATTGGCCTCAAGTCCCGCCGCGATCACCTCCTGAGGGATCTGCACGGCCCTTCTCGGGTCGTTGACGAGCAGCTCGTCGTCGGCTTTTCCGCTTCTTGCATGTGAGTACTCGATGCCGTACCTCTTGATGTCGTTCCATCTCAGGCCTTCATGCACGGTGGTTACCCTCCTGAGATGCAGCACGCATTGGATCAGATTCTCCGTGGTGTGGTCCGGGATGGAGAATCCCTGAGGGTGAAGCTCCTTCTTGATCGATCGCTGGCTGTTCTTCTTCAAGTGCAGAGGCATGTAAGGCTTGGATGAGAAGTAGTTGACAATCTGATCCTTCGTCAGGTTTATTCCTGCCATGGAGTTGAGGAGGATGTTGATGTCCGCCACGGCTCCGTCGATGTCCTGCGGAGTCTTCAGCAGTTTGGCCTCGGCCCTGCAGAGCAGCAGTTCGTCAGTCGAGAAAGCCACGTTCACGAGGTGGAGGTAGCCGATGCCGGCGGTCTTGTCGGTATATTCAAAATAGCCGAGAAGTTTCGGCAATGAATATTTCTGCTCGAATCCCCAGATGCCGTTAGCCATGTTCAGTTTGTTGTAGCCACCCCATGGTCCGGGAAGGATCTCGTTAAGCATGATGTCGTAGGCGCTGCCGTAGCGAAGACCGATGGCGTAAGGCCCTTGGACGTATGGCCAGGAGGAATTGGCGGTGAGGAGCATCAGGTTGCAGGCCTCGTCGCCGGAAATGTAGGAGTTGCAGCGCAGCTCGAAGTCTGTCGCCAGCTCGCTGAAAGCCTTCCAGTTCCTTATGGTCGCCGAAGGATCCTGTCCCAGGGTCTTGCCGGCATATTCAATCACCTTGTCGAATTTGTGATAGTAGAGGTTGAACCTTGCCGCGAAGGCGTAGGCGGCCTTCTGGTTGAAGTGGTACTTCGGCACAGAGTAGATGTTGTCGTCGATCAGCGGCAGGGCTTCCTCGATGTCGCTGTCGATCATCTCGTAGGTGTGGGCCAGGGTTCCGCGCTCGATTCCGTCCGGCAGCACGGTTGTCTCCGGTTCGGTGGTGTAGGGGATGCCGAGGGTGCTTTCCGCTGTTGAGGCATCGTATGGCATGCAGAACAGATTGGCGAGCTGGAAATGGGCGAAGGCCCGGCAGATGAGAGCCTCGCCTCTTTGCGCGTCATAGTCCGCTCCGCCACCGAGTTCTTCGATGGCCTTGAGCGCCTGGTTGGCGGCTGCGATGGCGTTGTAGTGTGCGTCCCAGACGCTTTTCGGCGCGTCGGTGTCATCGGTGGTGATGTCTTTCCACTGGTATGCGTCCCCGCACACCTGTCCGTAGGTGTCGTACTGCGAGCCGTTGTCGGTCACATTGTCGGACGAAAGCTCGGAGATCAGTATGGTTGAGACGGTAGGGTAGGCGGAGACGAGCATCTTCGTCACCTTGTCCTTAGAGTCAAGCTCGATGCGGTCGTCCGGAACCGTGTCCAGAAATCCGTCGCAGGATGCCGCCGCCAGCGGAATCATCGATAAGTATAGTAATGCTTTGTTCATAGTATCTTGATGAGTAAATGTTTAGATTCCAAGTCTTAATGTCAGGGTGAACTGTCTCGGGACAGGGGAGGCCACGCCTCCGGTGTTGAAGAACTCAGGATCCTGGCCGTTCAGTTTCTTGTCCGAGTAGATCAGGAACAGGTTGGTGGCCTGGATTTTGAGTGACAGATCATTGACCTTCAGCCTGGAGATCATCTTCTTCGGGAAATTGTAGGACAGCGAGATCTCCTTCATTCTGATGAAGTCGCCTTTGGCTATTCTCTCCGTGGAGTAGTTGTAGGGGTCAGGGGGAAAACCCTGTGTTTAGGATA
>ULMG01031106.1_pt1 | contig 23724 bp, 21 predicted proteins | sample 1951601 | NCBI WGS metagenome assembly ULMG01 (sample SAMEA4835545, study PRJEB28245) | human gut metagenome | biome: gut microbiome; material: fecal sample | place: Denmark | collected 2008
CATATCATAATCCATAAATTCTCCATAATATTTAGTAATAGCAGCTGTTAATGTTGTTTTACCATGGTCAACGTGTCCAATAGTACCAATATTAACGTGTTCTTTAGAACGATCAAATTTTTGTTTTGCCATTTTACTTTTTCCTCCTTTTTTTACATATATATTTTATCTAATACTTGAAACATTTTCAAGTACTTAATAATAAATTGGCAACGAAAGTGTAATTATTGTACACTATTCTTCTTAATAATATCTTCAGCAATACTTTTTGGTACTTCTTCATAGTGGTCAAATATCATTTGATATGTACCTCTACCTTGAGTATTACTTCTTAAAACAGTCATGTAACCAAACATTTCTGAAAGTGGAACCATAGCTCTGATACATAAATCTTTACCCATTGATTCATTTCCAAGAGGTCTACCTCTTCTACTTGTTAAGTCACCCATAACTGTACCCATGAACTCTTCAGGAACTCTTACTTCTACATTCATAATAGGTTCTAAAATACATGGATTACATTTATTTTTAGCTTCTTTTAATGCCATAGATGCAGCTATTTTAAATGCCATTTCATTTGAGTCTACGTCATGATATGATCCATCAAATAATGTACATTTAACATCTATCATTGGGAATCCAGCAAGTACACCACCTGCTAAAGCTTCTTGAAGTCCTTTGTCAACAACTGGAATATATTCACGAGGAACAACTCCACCTACAACTTCATCAACAAACTCATATCCCTTATCAGGATTTGGTTCAAATTTAACCCAAACGTGTCCGTATTGTCCACGACCACCTGATTGTTTAATGTATTTACCTTCACACTCAGCAGTAGATTTTAATGTTTCTCTATAAGCAACTTGTGGTTTACCTACATTTGCTTCTACACCAAATTCTCTTCTCATTCTATCAACAAGTACGTCTAAGTGTAACTCACCCATACCAGCAATAATAGTTTGTCCTGTTTCATGATCGGTTTTAGCTCTAAACGAAGGATCTTCCTTAGCTAACTTTTGTAATGCTAAACTCATTTTTTCTTGATCTGCTTTTGATTTAGGTTCAATAGCAAGTTCAATAACAGGTTCTGGGAATACCATCTTTTCTAAGATAACTTGATTCTTTTCATCACAAAGTGTATCTCCAGTAGTAGTATCCTTAAGTCCTACTGCGGCAGCAATTTCACCAGCATACACCTCAGAAATTTCTTTTCTAGTATTAGCATGCATTTGTAAAATACGTCCGATTCTTTCTTTTTGTCCAGTACTTGAGTTCATAACATAGCTTCCTGATTTTAATACACCAGAGTATACACGGAAGAATGTTAAGTTTCCAACAAACGGATCATTCATAACTTTAAATGCTAAAGCTGAGAATGGTTCACTATCACTAGCATGTCTTTCAATAGGATTGTCATTTAAATCTACTCCCTTAATAGCAGGAATGTCAGTAGGAGCCGGTAAATAATCAATAACAGCATCAAGTGCTAATTTAACACCCATATTTCCTAATGCAGTACCACATAATACTGGGAATAATTTAACTTCTAATGTTCCTTTTCTGATAGCAGCTTTTAACATATCAACAGGAATTTCATTACCTTCTAAATATGTTTCCATTAATTCATCAGAAAATTCTGCAGCAGTTTCAATAAGTTCAGTTCTCATTTCCTCTGCTTTATCTTTTAATTCAACAGGAATTTCAATTTCAGTAGCTTCTTCATGTTGACCACCATCATAATGATATGCCTTCATAGTTACTAAATCAATAACTCCATTGAAGTCATTTTCTGCTCCGATTGGATATTCAATAGCTACAGCTTTTTCACTTAATCTATCTTTAGCGGCCTTTAAACTATATTCAAAGTCAGCTCCCATTTTATCCATCTTATTACAGAAAATCATTCTTGGAACCATATAATCATTAGCTTGTCTCCAAACTTGTTCAGTTTGAGTTTCTGGTCCAGCTTGTGAGTCTAATAATGCAATAGCTCCATCTAATACTCTTAAACTTCTTGCAACTTCAATTGTGAAGTCTACGTGTCCCGGAGTATCTATAATATTGAATCTATAACCTTTCCAATGTGCAGTAGTTGCAGCACTAGTAATTGTTATACCTCTTTCTTTTTCTTGTTCCATCCAGTCCATTTGTGATTCACCATCATGTGTCTCACCAATTTTGTGTGTGATACCTGTATGGAAAAGAACTCTCTCCGTAAATGTAGTTTTACCAGCATCAATATGAGCCATAATACCTATATTACGAAGTTTATTTAATGCAACATCACGTGCCATTTAATTCTCCTTCCTACCATCTATAATGAGCATATGCCTTATTAGCTTCTGCCATCTTATGAGTATCTTCACGTTTCTTAACTGCTCCACCTGTTCCATTTGAAGCATCTATTATTTCAGCAGCTAATTTTTCTGCCATACCTCTACCGTTTCTATTTTTAGCATATTGAATTAACCAACGAAGCATTAAAGTGTTAGCTCTTTCTTCTCTTACTTCCATTGGTACAGAGTAGTTACTACCACCAACTCTTCTACTTTTAAGTTCTAAAGCTGGTTTAATGTTTTCAAATGCTTGATTTAAAACTTCAAGAGGATCTTTATTTGTTTTTTCTTTTACTATATCAAGTGCGTTGTATAATATTTTTTGAGCAGTACCTTTTTTACCATCTAACATGATTCCATTGATTAACTTAGTAATCATTTTAGAATTATATATTGGATCTGCTAAAACATCTCTTTTTATTGCTTGTCTCTTACGCATGAATATATCTCCTTTCCTAGATTATTTATTACTTTTTGGTTTTTTAGTTCCGTATTTACTTCTACCTTGTCTTCTCTTATCAATACCAGCAGTATCTAAAGTACCACGTACAATATGATAACGAACACCGATTAAGTCTTTAACACGTCCACCACGGATTAGAACAACACTATGTTCTTGAAGATTGTGTCCTTCACCTCCGATATAACATGTTACTTCATATCCATTACTTAATCTTACTCTGGCTATTTTTCTTAAAGCTGAGTTTGGTTTCTTTGGAGTCTTAGTAGATACACGAGTACAAACTCCACGCTTTTGTGGTGAAGTATTATTAGTTCTCTTTTTATCTTTAGAGTTATATCCAACATTTAATACTGGACTTTTACTCTTTTTAGTCTTATCAGTTCTACTTTTTCTTACTAATTGATTAATTGTAGGCATATGTTTTTTTCTCCTTTCTTAATACACATTTCCAGGTGTATCATAATTCCTATTTTTTAAGGGTTTTCCTAGAGAAAAACCCAAATCTATTTGATTTTATCATTAATATTTTTGCTTGTCAACTAATATTTATTATTTTTTACAATAAATTAGTCTCTAAATCATTCTTTTTGTTAGAAACAAGATTTATTAAAAGACTTGCTACACTACTAAATAAACAAATATATAATATTGACATACAAACTTCAAATATAAAAGTTCCATAATTATTATATATAAAATACTTTCCATAATATAATGGTAAATTAAATACTGAAGTTATTTTACTACTAGTAATAGTATTTGATAAAGCAGGTATACTAACTAATATAAAACCACTTGTTAATATTAGTAATATTTCATTTAATAGTCTATATATAGATACCATTATAATAACAAGTATATTTAGTATTAAGTAACTTCTTATAGAAAAGAAAATTATATAAGCAAGATTACTAACTTTATAATCATTAAAACTATATATTTTATAATTAACACCAGTTTTAATAATAGACAAAAATACTATTATAAACATAACGAATACAAAATACATTAAATATTATAAATAAAACAATGAATGCAACTATAATAGCAATATTATTTTTAATAAACTTTTTCATACCTACCTCTAAAAAAAGCATCTCACAAAAAGTAAGATACTTTAACTCTACTTATTATGATAATACAAGTATAACATACTATCATAAAATTATAAATCTTTTTCACCTTTATTCTTAAATTGTATTATTATTGGTGTTCCACTAAAATCAATATTCTCTCTTATTTTATTTTCTAAATATCTATAATAACTAAAATGAACAAGTCCTTTTGAGTTAACCTCTATATCAAATCTAGGTGGTTTAGTTCCTGATTGATGAGTAAAATATAATTTTAATTTTTTGCCCTTAAATGATGCTGGTGGTGTTTCTATAAAGGCATCTCTTATTACATCATTTATAATACTTGTTTTAACTTCTTTTATTGAATTATTATATGAAATCATAACCTCAGGCATAAGTGTATGTATTCTTTTTTTAGTTTGAGCACTTAAGAATACTATCTTAGCATAAGACATAAATTGAAAATTACTTCTAATATCTTTAGTCCATTGTTTCATACTTGAATCTTTTTCTTCAATAGTATCCCATTTATTAACCACTATTACTACAGGTTTGCCAGCTTCAAGTGCATAACCTGCGATATGTTTATCATGTTCTACTATACCAGTAGTAGCATCAAGTACCAAAAGGCAAACATCACTTCTATCTATTGCTTTCATGCTTCTTAAAAGACTATATTTTTCAACTGACTCAAATATTCTTCCTTTTTTTCTAAGACCAGCTGTGTCTATTAAAGTATATACTTCCTTATTATAAGTAAATTCAGTATCAATAGCATCTCTAGTCGTACCAGCAACATTACTAACAATTACTCTGTCTTCATTTAAAAGAGCATTAACGAGACTACTTTTACCTACATTAGGTCTACCTATTACTGATATTTTAATATTAGTGTCTTCTTCTTCATATTGTTCTACATAATTAGAAGTCGCAACTTCTAATAGTTTATTAATGCCAATACCATGTTCAGCAGAGATAGGTATATATTCATCAAAACCTAAACTATAAAACTCATATTTATTTTCTTCACCAGATTTATTATCAACTTTATTAATTGCCACTACTACTTTTTTATTAGATTTTTTAAGCATATCTCTAATCATTAAGTCATTAGTGGTAAGTCCATCTTTAGAATCAACTACAAATATTATAGTATCTGCCTCTTCCATACCAACTTCTACTTGCATTCTTATTTCTTCATTGAACGCACCATCTGACATATCGATCCCACCAGTATCAATCAAATAAAATGGTATATCTTTATAACTTGCTTTACTATATATTCTATCTCTAGTGACACCTGGGGTATCTTCTATAATAGCTATTTTTTTACCAACGATTTTATTAAATAAAGTTGATTTACCTGTATTTGGTCTACCAACTAAACATATTGTTTGTTTTGCCATCCCCTTCACCTCGCATACATTATACACAAAATTATGATTTTTTTCTAGTATATATATATCTTTTTTATTAATTTATTGTATAATTATTTTGTGATGTATATGAAAAAGTTAGAATTAAAACCAATAATTATATCAATAAGTTTAGTAGTATTCCAATCAATTCTATATGCTTTATCTAAAGTTATAAATGGAAGTAATGCTGCATTAATAGGTGGCCATATAGACTCTCTAATACCATTTAACACACTAGCAATAGTGCCCTACTGTATATGGTATTTCTTAATATTTATAATACCATATTACTATTATAAAAAAGATAAAGAATTAATATCAAAATATATTGTATCTTATGTATTAATAACTATTATCGCAAATATCATATTTATAGTATGTCCAACTACTGTTAATAGACCTACTGTTAGTGGAAATGATATATTTAGTATTATGACTAAAATAGTGTTCTTTGTAGATAATGAACCTTTAAATTGTTTTCCATCACTGCATTGCGCGATTAGTTTTTTATGGATAATATATACTCTTAGTATGAAAAATTCAAATAAATACTTTAAATTATTCATAACAATAATATCAATATTAATAATTATATCAACACTCTTTATAAAACAACATGTATTTATAGATATGATTGGTGGTATATGTATTACTTCACTTGTTGTTATCATTATTAATCATTCGAATTATTTAATTAATAAAACAAAAAGTGTTCTAAAACTATAAAAATATAATAATATTTAATGTACAGTAATTATAGATTAATTAAAATTTATAATTGCTGTTATTTTTTTGTTTTTAATTTCCAAAAATATAGTATAATTATAATAAGGAGTTGAGTAGAATGGATAAAAAGAAGAAATTAATTATTAATCTAACACTAATATTAATCGGAGGTTTCTTACTCTATTCAGCAATAACTTATATAATTAGTAATGATAAGATAAATACTGAAAGTGATATTGAAGGAAAACATATGACTAAGGAAGACTATGTATTTAAAGAAGACTTAATAAAGCTTGGATATACTATGGAAGAAATAAAACTTATAGAAACAAAAGTAAGTGAAAGTGATACTAAACAATATTTATTAAATAAAAAATATCCTAATATTACAAAATTTATTAACTCTACATCATTTAATGCTAAAAATATAGAAAGATATGAATCATACTATGAAAATAATGATAATTTGTCATTTGAAAAAGTTGTTATGTATGTTGAAATCGGTCTTGATAAAGAATTTTATACAAATATAAAAGAAGTGTCTGATTATGATAATATAAACACACTTGTAAATAAATATAATAAATTACCTGATAATTTTGAAGCAAGTGATTTAGTTTCACTAAATAAAGATTATAGTCCTAATGAAAGAAAGATGAAAAAAGAAGCAGCAGAGGCTATGGTTAAAATGATAGATGCAGCAAAGAAAGATAATATTAATTTATTTGTTGTCTCTGGATATAGAACTGAAAAGCAACAAGAATCTTTATTTAATAATTCAAATGAAAAAAATGGCTTAGAACATGCGCTACTTTATTCAGCAAAGAAAGGCCACTCTGAACATCAAACAGGTTATGCTGCTGATTTAAACTCAGTAGATGAATCATTCAAAGATACCAATGAATATAAATGGTTAAATCAAAATGCATTTAAATATGGTTTCATTGAAAGATATAAGAAAGATAAAGAATTTATAACAGGATATGGTTATGAACCATGGCATTATAGATATGTTGGTATAGACATCGCAACTAAGATATATACAGAAAATATTACTTTTGAAGAATACTGTGTAAAATATAAGTGATTTCTCACTTATTTTTTAATGAATAAAATATAAAAATAACCAACTAATATAGAAGAACTAATAATAACTATAACCACCTTTAATATTTCTTTACTTGTATAACTCATGGTTTTATACTCTTTTTTATTATCAATATTTTTAGACACATTTATACTTTTTAAAGCATGTATTTTATATTCACTATTTCCACAAATTACTTCTATTAAATTATCAGTCTTATTAAAATTACCATTACCAATAATTTTAGTATCACTCTTACCTATTGTTTCATAATTAATGTTTAAATTCTTTTCATCATTAATATTTATTTTATAATCATATTTATTAGAATTAAAGTTAATATCATACCCTTCAATATTAAGACTAGTTAATATACATTTATCAGTGGTATCTTTTTTATAGTTTTTAAATACATTTATCTCATATTTACCACTTTTATCTGATTCAATATAAAAGATGTTTTTACCATCTTTTATTTCAAATATACCACTTCCACTTACATTCTCATCCTTAGATGATTTAACAACTATTTTAACATTAGATGAATCTGTAAAATAATTATATTTTCTAATATTAGTTTCAAAATAAGGTGATAAACTCTCATTATTAATTTTTATATTTTCAAGAGCAAATATTTTTATAAAACTAAAAAAAATTATCACTGTAAATATTATCTTTTTCATATTAATATTATTTACAATAATAATTATTTAATACTTAACTAATAGTTTTTATTATTATCTTAGAAACCTTTTTCTTTTTCTTATCAATTTTAAATGATTCTTTAAATCTTTCATCCATATTTTCTATTTTTTTATTATAATATATTACTCCTAAAATATCGCCTTTATGTACTTTAGAACCAAGTGGCTTTTCAATAATAACACCAGCAGAATAATCTATTTTATCAGTCTTTTTAACTCTTCCTGCACCTAAATCGAATACTAAAGATGCGATCATTTCAGCATTAATATTATTTACGTAACCAGACTTATCTGACACAACCACATATTTTTTAGCCTTGTTTTTAATTTTATTAATGTCACCATGTTGAGATTTAATCCACTCATAAAATTTATTTTTAGCATGTCCACTTTCTATTAAATTAATAACTAAACTTTTAGCCTTTCTAAAGCTTATCTTCTTAGCAGTACTAATCATTAAACTAGATATGTATACTGAAAGTTCATAAAGTCTTTTATCATACTTAAGATTAAAGAAATCAATTACTTCTTTTACTTCAAGAGCATTACCAACATTTCTACCAAGAGGAGTACTCATATCACTTAATGTACATATAACTTTTTTATTATAAAACTTACCTATTTCTATCATAGCTTTAGATAACTTAGTAGCGTCTTTTATATTTTTCATAAAAGCACCTTTACCTACTTTAAGATCAATAATAATTATATCACTGCCACTAGCAATCTTTTTAGACATAATTGAACTTGCTATTAAAGGTATTGAATCAACCGCTCCTATTTCATTCCTAAGCGCATATATTTTTTTATCCGCAACAGCAATTCTTTCACTTTGACTAACTACTGCACACCCAACTGTATTTAATTCTTTTATAAACTCCTTATGACTAAGATTTAATTTGTATCCAGTAATACTTTCTAATTTATCAACAGTTCCACCAGTAAGTCCAAGACCTCTACCACTCATTTTAGGTACAGCTACACCAGATGATGCAACTATAGGAGAAACTATTAAAGTAATCTTATCTCCAACCCCACCAGTAGAATGTTTATCTACAGTTGGTTTTGTCACATCACTTAAATCAATAACATCCCCACTCTTAATCATCGCATCAGTTAAATAATATGTTTCAGTAATAGAAAGCGAATTATTATAAATACTAAATATAAATTCACTCATAGTTTTATCATTAATTTTTCCCTTAACATAAGAATTAACCATATATTTAATTTCATCATAAGAAAGAGATTCTTTATTATTCTTCTTATTAATAATATCTATTGATTTCATAAATACACCTCTACTATAAGAACATTATACAAAAAAAATAAATTTAAATAAATACTTAAGTCATAATATTTTATAAAGATTATCTTTTACTAACTTAAAACCTATATGTTTAAATACACTATCGCAAAATATATTCAATATAAAAAGAGTAACTGCAAACAGTTACTCATATATGTTTTTAAGTTCTTTATATATTTTATTTAAGGCTCTATCTATACTATGTTTAATAGCGTTTATAGAACAATTTTCTAACAAAGATATTTCTTTTAGTGTTTTATCATAAAAGTAATATTTTATAAGTCTTTTTCTTTGTATAATTGGTAACTTATTAATAGTATTCCATAATTCTTTTATAATAATATTTTCTATTGTTAACTCTTCTATACTTTTAGATATTAATAAACCTTTTATTGATAAACTAGATTCACTTTGTTCACTATGTTCTATATGAACAGAATACTCTTTTAATTTTGAATTTTCATATCTTTCTGATTCATCAAATATATTAAATATTTCTTCTGTTACATTAATTCTATTAACTCCATTATTATTTTTAAATATTATATAAAATAATCCTTTTTCTTTAATACTTTCTAAAACGTAAGGATTATCTTTAAATTTTCTTCTTTTTGGGCGAATATCCACCATAATCTCCTTTCAAAATGATTTATTTTGAAAAGATGGGCGGACCTCTTAAATATAATAAAAAGGAAGCAATTAGTTTTTTGCAAACATAATTACTTCCTTTGTTTGAATATATAAATATTATTTTAACTCTATAAAGAACCCGATACTTCATAAGCAACTACCACCACTAAAACTAGTTAAGAATGGTACTGCTTAATATCTTAACTTAATATAAAACATTATAACATTTTATTATTAAGAAAGATATCATGGTATTAATAATTTTTGACCAGAATAAATAACATATGGTTTCTTTATATTATTCTTATTTGCAATTATAGTGTACCTTCTACCATCACCATAATATTTTTTTGCTATATTCCACAATGTTTCACCCTTTTTAACTTTATGTATTTTTTCGTTCGAATTATTCATTTCTTTATAATCATATTCATGAGGATTTAACCAAGTATTACTTCCAATTAAAGTCATTCCAAGATGTAAATGTATTCCAGTTGCATTTCCAGTCTTGCCTGAGTATCCAATTATTGTATTACTATTCACTTTTTGTTTTTTCTTTACACAAATTCTATCTAAATGAGCATAAAAGACACTAATATTTATTCTAGGATATCTTACCCATACACTATTACCATATCCCTTATTAGAATGTGATGTTAATTGAACATACCCATCTTCCACTCCATATAGTGGTATTTTTTTATTATGAGTACCATAATCCACTCCATAGTGAAATTCTTTGCCATGAAAAGGACAAACCCTCCACCCATAATTAGAAGTAATATAGTACTCATTTCTTTTAAGTATCTTATTAATTAATTTCATTTTAATATACCTAAAAATAATTCATTAAATACTTTCATAGGTATATTATCATATAACAAAAGTAAATCATTAAAATCCATATTTAATATATTATTCATCTGTTTTAACATCCTTTCTACTAAAAAAATAAGTTGATATCATTCCTAGTATCAACATAAAATTATCTATATCTATTTGCTCATTAACTGATAATACAAAAAATGCACCAAACGCTAATAAAGTAATTATTGATTTAACTTTGATTAAATTAATTAATGCATTCATAAACTTTTCTTTCATTTAATTCCTCCCTATATAAAAGGAAACCATATTTCTATAGTTTCCTTATTTCTTAAATCTTTTTCTTTAAAATTTTCTTTAACTCTTTTATACACAAATCATAATTTTGTTCCATGGGTCCTTTTATATAATTTAAATATTTAAGTTTATTATTTTCTACTAGCCCTGGTATTATTAATTCATCAAAACCATATAAATCAGGCATATCAAGTTTTTTCATATACTCTTTATAATCTAATTTATCATTTGAATAAATAATTGTCATTAAGTTAAAAGATATTGTATCATGATTTTCAGAGTAATCAATTAATACTTCAGAACATTCTTTTTTAATAGTTTCAATATCCTCAAGTATATTTTTATTTGATTTTATTACTGCATAACCATTAATACAAGAATATACTTCATTACAATATATTATAATATTATGTCCTTTAACCTTAATGTTTTTCTTTTCATATTTTGTTTTATCAAAATACATTAATAACTCTTCATAACTGTTTATATCCTTATCAAATATTTTTTCTTCACCCATTTTTGGTGTTATATTTAGTGATAAACCAGTTGGAGCATGATTACCTTTATAGTAACCACCTTTAGTGGCTCCCCATTTTATAGATAAATGATACATTAACCATACTATGAAAACGCCATATAGTAGAATAAGTGGCATAAAAGTATCAGCATCTAATTTATAACCCTTATCTTCTAGAATTGCACCAATAGACATCATAGCAATAATACTAAAAAAACCAAAATATCCAAGAAAATTCAATATAAACTCACGTCTTTTAATTATTTTATTCTTATCTTTTTTCTTTTTATTTTTCATAATCATCTCTCCATATCTACTATATAAAATCTATTATCTTGAGGTTGATATAATGGTGAATTAATATCTATTATTTTGTTTGCTTCTTGAAAATTATTATCATTTTCAATCATCTTATCTTCAATAATTAAAACAGTTGTAGTTAAGAAAGAATTAAAACTTTCTCTCTTATAATAATTTTGTGCTTTCTTGCCTGTGTATTTTACTATAAATTGTTTAGCAGGTCTTCCTCCCTTGTTTGGAATAACAGATTTAGCAACTTTACTCATTTTACTTCCAACTAAGACATCTACTGATGTTCCAATTATAACACTTGCAATATCCTCTCTTAAATTTTTTCTTTTTTCTTTTTCAGTTTGCTTTTTATTATGTGAAGCATTTTCTTTTTTTCTGTCACTCGATGTATCATATATATTGTCTGCAAGACTTGTTACAGTTAAGCCTAAAAGAAGATTAAATTCCCCAAGCGCTGCTCCTGCTGCTCCTGTTGCAAAATGAAACATTCCTTCTCTCCAGTCTACCTTTTTTTTATTAATTTTATTCGAAATAACATATGCTCCAGCATTTAATATTCCACCAACAATTGCAACACCAATTAGTGGAAATTTTCCATTATCATCCACCTTAATTACTGGATTATTGTTACAATAAACATATAAGTTTCCACCAACAATATCATCATATGTAGCACAATCTGTACTTATAAATCTGTGATGAGTAGGACTATAATATCTGTATCCTAAATAATATAGATTAGTTTCTCTATCATAATAATAGCCTCTATACCTATAAGGATTTAGATTTCCTATATGATTTGGATTATTACTGATATCATTACCATTTTCATCAAAAACACCTATGATATTTCCCCAAGTATCATACTTATATTCTACTATAATATTATAATTGCTGTCAATGATTCCTATAATAGAATCAAAAACATCTTTAATATAATAATACGTATTATCATTGTATTCAAAACCTAATAAATTACCATCAAATTCTCTAATAAAATATAAAGTGTAATTATCATTTTTTTCCATGAATATATCTGCATCTTCAAAATAATAATATGTATTTACATTATTAACTACTTTTCTAGTTCTTACACCGTTATCATTATAATAATAATTATAAACATTATTACTATTATAGAATTTAGTAAGTTCTTTACCATTTTTCCATTCTAGCATATTATTGTCTATTTTTATGACATTGCCTATTTGATCATATTCTATAACTGAATCATTATATTTAGTTAATAAATCATAATTTGAATAACTAAAGCTATCTTTATGAATAAGACTATAAGTATCTAAATCATATTTAATAATTGATTTTAAATTACTATTTAAATCATAAGTATATTTAGTTCTTATTTTATTTTCATAATCTATTTCTTCAATTAATTGATTATATGAATCGTATTTATATTTAAAATATTTGTTATCATTTTTTAATATAGATACTATATTGTAGTTTTTATCAAATTTAAATGTATAATTATCGTTTAAAATACTATATTTTTTAATTAATGTTGATTGTCTATGTCCATTAGAATAATATTCTCTAGAAGATATAATCCTGTCATTGATTTTATTATTAGTAATACGCTCTAAACTATCTAGAATCGTTTCAAAAAAATTAGTTTTATATATTGTTTTAATTAGGTTATTATCGCTATCATATTCACCTTGAGTTATATATTTATTATTATTTATTGAATATGTTTTTTCTATTAAATTATATAATTCATCATATTTATAATCTATATCAAAGTCAGATGATCTAACTGCATAAATTTTATTATCAAGATCATAATATAATTTATAATAGTAGTCACCCTTTAATACTTTGACCATATTACCACTATTATCATAGTAATAATTATAAATATCATTTGATTTTGTTTTTTCTATTACTCTACCAAAATTATCATATAAGTAGCATATATTACCATTATTATATTTCATTTTTACAATATTTTCACCATAAGTATCCATATCATTATCAAGTAATAGTTGTTCACCTAAATATATCTTATTTATATTTAAGAACTTATCATAAAATATTTTGTATATTTTATCATTATAAGTAACTTGATTTAATAATTTATGTTCATCATAATTATATTTTAACTCTCCTCCATTTTTGCTATACTTAGTTATTCTTTTATTATCATCGTAAGTTATTTTTGAATAATTCTTACCTGATGTAGTTTTTGTCGCTAGACCTAGTTCATTTATTTCAACATTTGTTTCATTTAATAATTCATCAGTAGTTTGTATTAGTCTATCTTTATTATCATATTTTTTATTTCTTTCTGAGAAATCTTTACTCGTATATTTTTCAATATAAAATTTAAAATTATCTACATCATTCATAAGAGTGTTAAATGTCAAAGTGTTATCTTCTTTTGAACATAAGTATGCATCATCACTTTTAGTTCTTATATAATAACTTCCGTTTTCATTTTTAGTAAGTGTAAATAAAGAGGTTGATTCATCATATTCTTTTAATTTCAATCCATTAGAAATATAAGACATATATTTATTATTAATAATTGAATGATATATTTTATAATATGTTTCTTCATTTAAAACAACTGGTTCAAAATACCAATAATCTTTTAGATATTTATCATTACTTATAAAAATATCTTTTTCTTTTATCTTTAAGAAATTATTTGTTTTAGCACATCTAATATAATACTTATCAAATGTGTCTACTGTATTTTTTATATTCATTACTTTTGAAGCAACTTCTCTTTTTTTATCATCATAAACTACTTCTGTTGATAAACTTATGTTAGTGAAACATTTAAATACATTTTTATCTTTATTGTATTCATAACATAATTTGCTTTTATTTGAATTTTTAAGTACAGAAAGCAAATTATCACTATCATATGATATAGTTGATTCTTTACCAAGTGGTGAATAACTTCCAATTAACAAACCATTACTGTCATAATTATAATTAGAAGATTTACGACCTTTAAATAATGAAATATTAGAAACAAACAATTCATTAGAATTCAAATTTTGTGAAAATAATATATTAAAATATGAGTAATCATATTCTGCTACAAAACTTTCCATATAAAATTGCCATTCATCTTCGTTAGGTTTTAATTCTGCACCTGGTAAGACACAGTGACCATCTTGATAGTCATCACCCAATAAATAATTAAATGATATCATAACATTATTATAAGACTCATCATCATTTAAATTTAAACCATGATTTTTATACCAAAAGCATATTGTATATGCATCTCCTGCCTTACCACTAATATTTAACGTTTTACCAAATTGAGTTGTTAAATCTGGTCGCATATTAACTTTTATTGCTGTCAATCCATCTTTTACCACTTGTGTAACAAAATCACTTGCGTTTATATTTAATTCTTCTATTGAACTTGCTGCGAAAATATTCCATTCATTTTCAAAATCATTAGATATTCTCATTTTTTCTATTAAATTATAATCATTACATACATTTCCTTTTTCAAGTTGAATATCATCAATATATAATGTTCCTGGCTCTAAAAGTAAATAACCTATAGTTATATAATCAGGTAAAATTTCACAAGTAAATGATATATCATATCTATTAAAAGTAGAATTACTGTCAATTTCTTTTCCTTCTACTCTTATAAGATTCGAGTTAGAATCGTAATATTCTATAAACATTTTTATTTTATTACTATTTTTAATATAAGCGCTAAACGTATGATCACCAATATCATAAATATTAAATCTTTCTCTATATTCTTGATTTGATGTAACACTATTTATTTTTAAACTTTTACTTCCAATATTTGAATATTCTTGCGTGATTTCTGCTGTTATATCAGAGGAAGTTAATGTTACATATGGCGAATTTCTAAGTGAATTTACTTCATAACTAGAATCTTTTATTAAATTTTCAACAGGTTTCATAAGCTTTGATTCGCTTAGTATTTTATTAATAAATTGCCCATACTCACCATAGTTATTTGTGTATCCATAATTTACAGATAAATCATTTTCAATTTGTTTTACTGTTGTTGAAATTATATTACCACTAGAATTATAGCAGAATGTATTAACTCTACCTCTAAAATCTTTTATTGATGTTGAATCAAATCCATAACTAAATTCATATGATTTACTAAGTGTTTCATCAGTAGAATATTCTGAAACCTTTTTTATTTTGTAAGGACTATTATTATAGTACTCCATTGATACTTTTTTAAAATTATTATCTTTTATTGAACTTATAAGTTTATTTGAATTATATGTAAACAAGTATTCTCCATTAATATCCGTAATATTTGATATTAAGTTATCTACTATGTTAATTACACTTTGACCATGAGTTACGCTTAATGTAATTTGAGTTTCACTATAAGTTATATTTAACTCATCATTACTTTCATCTATTATTTTTGATATTCTTTGATTATCATCATAGAAAATCCTTGTTTTATAGCCATCATTAGTCTCTATTTCAGTTAAATATCCTATACCATTAGTAATATCAAACTTTAACTTATTCTTATCTATATCATTTATTATATAATAAGAATCATATTTAGTAATAACAAAGCCTAAACCTTCATCATCATAATATTCATTTTCTTTCTTTTCAATTACTAGTTCTCCCGAATCATCAAAAGTATGTTTTTCATCTTTAAAATAGTGAATTGTAGAATCTTTATCTAAAAAGCATATAATTGAATTATCATTAGAATCTGCAAATACTCTTTGATTAAAATTGAATTTAAAACCATTTCCTATATTATTATAATTGTTCTTTAAAACTACATCGTTAGTATTATAAACTAATGTTAATACTGCAGGAAAGTTTTGACTTTTAGTTGCGATTAAATCGTGAGTGAATACCATATTACCATTTGATAAATTATAATAAATAGAGCCATCAGAAAGTCCTTCACTGAAATATGTCATATATGACTCTAAACCATTTTGATTTCTATAAGTTATTTCTAAAAGTGGCTTTGGATTGTTTCCTGATACTAAGTTTTCTTTGCTAAAAAATTGAGATAAGAAATCCACTCTTTCTGTTTCATCAAGTGCTTTAATCATTATTCCGTAATTTGGTGTACCTGTATACCATTTTTTAACTATATTTGTTATATCAAAATAATTATTTATATAATTAATCTCATCGCCCGAAGGTGAGGCTTCACTGTTATAAGAATAAAAAATAGATTCAGCTCTAGAATCATATTTATCATTCATATTATTCCAAGTAGCAAGTTGTTCACTCCAGTCTTTTGTTATTCTATGTGTCTCTAAATAACGATAAGCATTTATAGAATAATCATAAGGATATCCAACTAATCTAACTTTAGCATTGATAATTTGACATCCTGTCCCTATTGTTGGTAATTTAAACTTGATAAGTGATCTATATATATTACTAGTTGTACTAGAAGTGTCCCAATTTCCTACTAGTAATCTATCTGTAGCGCTAAAATTTGTATCTGGACGATATTGACTTATATATGTATCTATTACGCTGTCTTCTACATCTTCATATGTAATGGTAGGATCAATAATAATAGGATATGCTCTTTCATCATCTTTAAACCAACTATCAGTTAAAAATATAGTCAAAAAGTAAAAATTATTATCTTTTTTTAAATCAAATTTCAAATTACTTAAGACTTTTGAGTTGGCATCTATAGCAAATAATTCATTAAATTTATATTTTTTACTTTTATCTTTTGATATATATAATGTATTATCTATATTTTCAATATCATAATTAGTATCAATTCTAAATGATATTTTGTCAATTTCATTATTTCTTTCTTTTAAAATAATGTTTTCTTTTATTTTTTTAGAACTAACTATATATTCAATATCAATATTTTTTAAAATATCAATATAACGTCCCTTACCCTCTTTTTTATTATTATCCTTTGATAATATAAACTTATGTTTTTCTTCATCAATTAAATTGATTTTGAAATAAAAATCATTTTCGAACATACTGTATAAATGTTTATTATCAAATTCAAGTCTAAATGAATTGTTTTTATTTTTATATATTCCATTTTTCAAAATCAATTGATTATCGATTTCTTCATATTTATTATTTTTTAGATAGTGAATGTCTATATCAAATAATTTTGCAACTATAGTCCCATCTTCTTGTAAAAAATGTTTTTCTCTTGGTTTTCTTTTATTAATTAATTCTATTTGTTTCATATTTTTCACCTGTAGAATTAACTAATTCTTTTCCATATATTTACTACTATATATGGTGGCATATTATTGTGTGAATTTCCAGCACCAGTAGTTGCACTTGTTAAAGAAATACTATGATTATGTGTTCCACCAGACATTGCTGCATCGCCAATTGTTCTGAATGTTTTATATCTGCTTCCATAACTTTCAAGTCCTTCTGAGCCACCACTACTTTGTACATTTGCGCCACCACTTACATTATGTTTATGCGTTCCTCCATTTTGAGTATTGCCAGACACACTATGACTGTGAGATGGCATTTCATTGATTGTTAAAAGATGTTCTTTTTCACCACCTGTGGAATTTAAAGAATATTCATCACCTGATCCTAATAAAAATTTATCTTTTAATTTTTCCCATGTTCCGCCAAATAAAGCAGTAGGTTCTACCTCATTTACTGACATATAAATACTTCCGACTGGATAAATTGTATTTATTATCTCTGTTAAATTCAAATTACTTGAAGAAGGTAAATTGCTTTCATTTGCTGCGATTGAATTACAAGAAATAGTGTTTACAGTTAAATTACCTGCCTCATCCAAATTAAAAGTATTGCTGTTTGAAGATAAACTATCAACACTGGCATTATTAACTTCTATATTTAAATCATCACCTGTTTTAGTAAATGCATCTTTAAAATATATGTCATCTAAACAAAACTCCCCATCATTTCTTAGTTTATGATGATAATACATACTACCATTCAAGTACAATTTATTTAAATTATCATCTTTAGCATAAATAAGTGCAATATTAGCATTTGAATAATTCGTGTAAATATAATTTGTGCCTTCAAATAACGTAATTGGATAACTTTCTAATTTCTCAATTTCAGATATATCAAATACGCTATACTCTTCAGTAGAAGAATCATAAGATATTTTTCTTTCAACATAACTTTCTAATACAACATCATTATTTAATATTTTTATTCTTTGTTTAAACTCATCACTAACATTATTATAAGTTCTAAGAATATCATTTAAATCAAATAAATATTGTTTCCTTTCTTCACTTGGATTATCCTTTGGTTGTTTATCTACATAAATAAATAATTCATTATTATTTGGTATTTCTGTTGTTACAGTTGGTGTTATTGTTAATTCTAATAATGCTGCATTAAGAGAATCATTAACCGTAACTTCATCAGTTCCAACTACTGTTTGATTTTCTAAATTCATTTTTATCATCCCTTTCTTTTTTTAATTTAGAACCTTAAAAGTCATTAAACAATCAGCTGCTAACTGATTCACAGGAGTTTCACCTCTTCGAATTATCTTCCAAGCTACTTAATTATAAGCAGGAGTATCATTATACTATTTATTCATCATCGCATATTGGTTGCAGTCCAATTTTATAATCAAGTATTATTCGCAAGCGTACTTATTAAAGTGCTTAAAATAAATAGAACGTATTTAATGACTAAATAACCTAATTGTCAAAGAACTAAAAAACAGTCGAGAAGTAAGTCTTCTCAACTGTTTGTACTAAAATAGTTAAAAATTGAACCCTAAAATTTATTTTTTCATAAAACAAAAGAAACAGCCTAAGCTGCTTCTTTACTTTTACTACTTAAGAATGATGCTTTTTCAGCAATGATATCCATTGAATATTTTTTCTCACCGTTACTCTCATAACTAGAAGTTTGAATTCTTCCCTTTACTCCGTTTAATGGTTTTTGGTTATACAAATTATTTTTTCTTAGTTAATACTTTTATATATGGATTTGCTATATATATCATACTCTATTTTTCCATTTTTCATATTCTTTTTTCATACATATTGCACATGGTCTATATCCTGCACTTTTAGCTATATCTTCATTCTCAAAAAAAACTCTATTTTCAATATAATAACCTTTGCGAATCCAACGTATAGCAGAAGGGCAATCTAACTTACCATATATTTTTAACTTTTTATTTCCACCTAATGTTCCAGGAATATTACTTTTATATTCTACACCATTAGGAGAAATTAATTGATATTTTTGACTATTAGATTTTTCAAGTTGAAATTTTAAATTTTTCATTAATTCATAATATCTATTCTTAGTGTCATTATTACTTAATAAATATTCTCTAGTTCTTTCTTCTCCTGTTTTATAATCTGGAATATATCCATTAAATTGTTCTACAGTTAAATCTATAACCTCATTATTAATCAAATTATAATAGTGACTACCATATGGGGTCATACATTTCATTATTTTCCCTCCACAAAAATCATTAACAATAAGAGATGTAATTGCACATTGTCCTAAGGATGGATTAGAAATAGACCATTGTTCTTTTAAATAAGGTGTACAAGTGTTTTTACTCCAAGATTTTATCAATTCTTTTTTTATATCATTTATAATCATATAGTAATCACTCCTTACTAAAATAGTATATCATAAAAAGCAGATTATTCATCTGCTTTCTTACTAGATAAAAATGATACTTTTTCTGCGATAATATCCATTGAATATTTTTTCTCACCGTTACTCTCATAACTAGAAGTTTGAATTCTTCCCTTTACTCCAACAACATCACCTTTTTTACAATATTCACATGTAGTCTCAGCAATACCATTCCATAAAGTACATTTAATAAAGTCAGTATCATAATTACCTTCAATGTTTTTATAACACCTTGGAACAGCAACAACTATCATAGTTCTTTTTTTATTATTTTCAGTAACTACGATTTCAGGATCACCTACAAGTCTTCCTGCGATTACTATTTGATTTAACACATATTACCTCCTTTCATAGAGGAATATATCACATTAAAATTATTACTACAAATTGATAAAATTAACTTTTATAAAAGTAATTATTCTTAATATTTAATTATAATTTAGATATATTTTAATTTTAATTATAAAGTCAAACTATATAAATAATTAATTAGCATATTTAAAAATTTCATCTCTTTTTTTAAGAGCAGATATTAAATAATCAATTTCTTCATAAGTATTATAAAAATATAAACTAATTCTAACAGTATCTTCTTTATTATCACCCATTTTAGCGCAATGTTTACCACTTCTTACACAAATACCTAAAGTATTCAAATAAAGCCCCAAGTCACCTGATAAAACTCCATCAATATTAATAATAACTGTACTACCTTCACAATCTTTATTATATATTTTTACATATGGAATACTTTCGAGTTCTTTAATTAAATATCTTCTTAAATACTTTTCTTGTCTTTCTATATTATCCATACCTATTTCATTTAAAAACTTAATTGTTTCACTAAAGCCAACAATACCACTTATATTAGGTGTCCCTGATTCAAATCTATAAGGTATTTCTACTAACTCTAAAGAGTGTTCATTATAATTTAAATTCATTCCTCCTCCATAAGTAAAAGGAATCATTTTCTTTAACAGTTCATATTTTCCATATAATACACCTATTCCAGTTGGTCCACACATTTTATGTGCTGAGAATGCAAGAAAGTCTATGTCCATATCTTGTACATCTGTTTTTATATGTGGAACACTTTGAGCACCATCTACCACCACTAATATTCCATACTTATGTGCAAGTGAAATAATACTTTTAATATCTCTTTTATCTCCACTAACATTAGTTATATGAGCAAGTGATATGACTTTAGTCTTAGAAGTTATTTTTTCTTTTATATCATCAATACTTAATTTTTCATTTTTAGAATCAACAAATACTATTTTAATTTTCTTTTTAACTGATAAAATTAACCAAGGTAATATATTTGATGCATGTTCACTACTTGATAAAATAACTTCATCATTATCTTTTAAATAATTTAAGAAAAAACCAAATACAACTGTATTTAATGAATCAGTAGTATTCTTAGTAAATATAATCTCATCTTTACGTTTAGCATTTATAAACATTTTAACTAAATCTCTAGTATAATCTATCTCATCATCAACTTTAAAACTAATATCATAGTCCCCTCTATGTGAATTAGCATTATAGTTATAATAATATTCATTCATTTTATCGATCACTCTATAAGGTTTAAATGTAGTCGCAGCATTATCAAAATATACAATATTTTTTTCTTTCATTGGAAAATCATTTTTATTCTTCATTTTACCTCACCTATAATAAATTATTCAATCAAATTAAAATTACTTATAATAAACATAATAATTGAAGTTAATAATATTTTAATATATAATAGAATTGGTGATTAAAATGGATTGTATATTTTGTAAAATAATTAATAATGAGATACCTTCATATACATTATATGAAAATGATAAAGTTAAATGTATATTAGATGTTAACCCTAATTCAAAAGGACATACTCTTATATTACCTAAAAATCATTTTAAAGATATAAATGATATTGATTTAGATACTTTAACTGAAATAAATAAAGCAAGTAAAATTATTGTTGATTTAATTAATGAAAAACTAAATCCTAATGGTATTAAGTTAGTTCAAAATAATGGTTCTTTACAAGAAATAAAACATTATCATTTACATATAATACCTAGTTATAATAAAAAAGATAATATTAGTGTAGAAGAAGTGTTTAATTTATTAACTAAATAATTGAGAGATTTAAATTTTTATTGTATAATTAATCTTAGATGAAAAGGATGTGTATTTATGGATAATAAAAAATTAATAATAATAGGTTCATCTATTATTGGTGTGATTGTACTTCTTTTAATAATATTATGGTTAGTGTCAATATTTGGTGGTAAAAAGTTAACATATGAACAAGTAGAAGAAAAAATAGTTAATGCAGCTGAAAAGTACTATAAAGATAATCCTACTATGTTACCTGCCTCTGATGGGGATTATAGTTTATCTTATCAAACACTTGTTGATGCTGGATATATCAAACCATTAAGTGAATTATTAAAAGATGGAGATAAATGTTCGGCTGAAGTTACAGTTAATGCTCAAAATAGTGCATACTCTTATATAGCGTTTCTAAATTGCCCGGGTAATTATGAAACTAAAGAATTAAAAAGTATTATAACTGAAAAAGTTGTTACTTCTGGAGAAGGGCTTTATAACGATAATGGTACTTATTATTATAAAGGAGAAAATGTTAATAATTATATTATAATAGGTATGAGTGGAAATGAAAAGGAAGAAAAAGCCATAACAGGAAGAATAATGAGTATAGAAAGTGATGGTACTATTAAAGTTAGACTTGATAAAAAGACTGATGGTACTTACACATGGGATGATAGATATAACGAAAACAGAGGTTATAACGATGGATACAATATATTTGAAAAAAGTAGATTAAAAGATACATTAAAACAATTAGAAACTGAAGATAAAGAAAACATAGATACTTTAATTTTAAGTAGTAAAGTCAAATCAAAATTAGTTAGCAAAAAATTATGTATTGGTACTAGAACTGAAAGTGATACCACTAAAGATGGAAGTTCTGAATGTAGTGTATTAAGTACTGATACCTATCTATTCTCTTTAATGGCACCGTATGAATATATGAGAGCTAGTATGGACGATAATTGTAAAAACCTAACTGACTTATCTTGTTCAAATTATAATTATTTATCTGATTATGATCAAAGTTCTGAGTGGCTATTAACAGCTACTAATCAAAATGATTATAAAGCATTTGCATTTGATGGTACTGATATATCCTTATCAAAAACATCTAGTTCAAAAAGATTAAAGTTTATAGTTAATTTAAATAAACATACATTTTATAAATCAGGTACTGGTACTTCTGTTGATCCTTATATAATTAAATAACAAAAAAGATTCACGTTTGAACTAGTCAAGTAAAAGTAGACAGTTTAA
>ULMG01013180.1_pt1 | contig 23662 bp, 16 predicted proteins | sample 1951601 | NCBI WGS metagenome assembly ULMG01 (sample SAMEA4835545, study PRJEB28245) | human gut metagenome | biome: gut microbiome; material: fecal sample | place: Denmark | collected 2008
GGAGCAAACCGCCGGTTGAACCGGCGGTTTTGATTATGTTATTCTATTTTCATTGCTATTTTCTGCTTTTTTAATCCCTCTCTTGCTTCCTTTCAAAGAGTTTGATTGAGAAATAGAAAACGGAAATCAAGCCGATTGCGATGAGCAAATATCCGATGCCGTCCAGTAAAATCCACTTGCTACAATATGGCTATGATACAGTTCTTTCCTGTGAAGCAACCTCGTCATCACATATTGCAATTTTCATAATTCTGCCCTCAAAATTATTTTAGGCAATACCGCACAGGCTGCGGCACAACCTTTATTATATAGCAAGAAGAATATGATTTCAAGGCATAATCCATCCAAAAAATGTAAATTAAAATATCATATTTATGTAATATTGACAGCATGAACGCACATAGCTTTATATAGTCTTGCACCGCCTTACGGCAAAAAGAACCGTTACACTTACCAAAAAGATAAATGTAACGGTTTGGTGTTTTAATTTTGATTTTAATTGAGCTTCAATGTTAACAGGCTGGAAACCGAATTCTTTTCATTTGTAATAGTAAATGAACCGTTATAGTCCTTTGCAAACTGCTCTAATATTTTTAAGCCGTATCCGTGTTCCTCTTTGTTGTCTTTTGAAGTTTTCTTTTCAATGACAGGAGCTTTGCAAGGGTTCTCAGTTTTTATATAAAGATAGTCGTCAATTGTTTTAACCGTAAGTGAAACAAATTTATTATGATTATCTTCCAGTGCCAAATTTGCCTCAATGCTGTTGTCCAACATGTTTAACAATGCACGGCAGATATCGGAATCGCTTATCCCTAAATTCTCGCTGATTGAAATTGATACGTTAAACTCAATGTTTTCTTTTTTACAGGTTTTAGATTTGTTTGTAACGATGGCATTAATTAAACTGTTTTTACAATAATAGCCCGTGTCTATATGCCGAACGGTTTCGGAAAGCTCATCAAAAAGATGCTCGGCACTTTTTATGTCATTTTCATCATAAATAAGCTCTTTAACAATCTCCAAAGCACCACCGATATCATGTTTGATTTTTCTAAGCTCAAGTTCATTTTCGGTCAGGTCACTGAAATACTGGTAATTCAATTTGTTCTTTTCTTCAAGGATGGTGTTTTCGGCTTTTAGCTTTTCTGCATTAATACTTTTGGTGTATTGTTTAAATATCCAAATATCTGTTCCTATGTACAATGTCATTATTCCTATCAGAGTTATAGGAGTGATCTTTTGTAGATCGCTTCCCCAAATGTTTTCCTGCTTAAAAGCGTTAACAAAGAGGAAAGAAAGCAAGTAGAACACAAATATTTGACTCGCCGGAATGATTAAGTATATAAGCGTATTTTTATTAATATTATTTTTGTTTCTGTTTTTAATAATGCTTCCGACCGGGAATAAAACCAGGCAGACAAGGAAAAGACTGAGCAGTGCGGACAAAACTGCAAACTCTTTTGTGTTGATATCCATTGTTATCTGCAAAATTATATATGCCAAGACTTCCAAGGGAACTAAAACAATAAAATATAATACAATATTCAGGATTCTGTTGAACAGGCTGTTTTTATAAATAAGCAGGGAAACGATGATGAGCAATAGCAGAGATATTATTCCAAACGGCTGCTTTGTGCTGGTAATATAGCTCATAATAAAAGGAGCGTCCCACAAAAAAGCCATGATCAAAACATTAAAAATCGGATATTTGAATTTGGATTCCTGCATATAGTTCAAAAATATTCCCGGAACAAAACCGAAAATGAGCTGAATTGCTATGTAAGAAATATTTAATATGGATTCTCTCATACCTGGTGACTCTCCTTGAAAATAAAAAATGATGCCTGAAGGCTGCGCTTGTATTTCCTGCTGATGGGAATAATTTTATTGTTCGTGAGCAGGCAGCTGTTGTTGATAATTTTTGAAACATACCGTAGATTAACGATATATGCAATGTGACTTCTTGAAAAATCCGAATTCAGCTTTGGAATTATTTCATCAAAGGAAATGTTGGAAATATATGTATCGCTCTCGGTAAAGATAAATTTTTGTCTGCCGTGACTTTCGATATATATAATATTGTTGAGCGGAAGACAGCGTGTCAGCCCTTTCGATGTAAATTCGAGGGTTTCTTTTATTGTGCTTTGCTCCACGATGTTATCAATATGATTAAAAAGAAGATTCTCGTTTATCGGTTTTCCGATAAATCCGAACGGCCGAAAGTTTTTAAAAATATCTTCAAAATACTCCATCGGATAGGCTGTGAAAAAGATTACCTTTGTGTCGGGAGATTTTTTCAGCAGCTCCGTTGCTCCGTCAATGCCGTTTTTGTCATCTAATTTTATGTCGCTGATAAGGATATTTGCGGTTTCGCCGGAATTAAGCATTGTTTTTATGTCGGAAAATGTAAAAACCGTATGCTCATCACCGTAATGCTCGGTGATTATTTTTTTAAGAAAATTTAATGTTGAAAGCTCATCGTCGCAAATAAATAGGTTCATTTTCTCACGTCACCTCAAATTTATTTTATATTAAAAATGCGAAAAGTCAAGTTGTTTGTAACATTAAGTAAAAATATGTAACAGTTTTCTCGTTGAATACAATGCAAAGTGTTACATATACGTACCAAGTATTACAGTTTTATTGAAAAAAGATTTATAAAATATATAATGGGATATGTAAATTTTACCAATACAGGCACAATAAAAGAGAAAACGGAAGCTTAATGCAGTGGTTTAAAACGGTAATTTAATATAATTACGGTATTGTCCAGCTTTCAACGGTAAATCGGTATAATTCAAATTACGATGGGGAAATATCCGTATGTATAATAAAGGCGTAAACAAAATCACTTAAGGAGAGGTTTTAATGAAAAAGAAAGTTGTTACATCGGTCATCGCAGTTATCCTTGCGGCAGGAATCGGAACAGGGGTTTATTTCGGTGTGAAGTCAAAGGACAAAGCTCCGCAGCCGAATGCGCCTGAGGTAACCGCGCTCGACGAAACAACAACATCCGTAGACGAAAAGACAACCGAGGCAGTAAAGGCCAATGCGGTTAATAAAAAGACCGAAGCGACGACGGTAGAGCCTACGGCAGGCAATACGGGAAAGATTCAGTATTCAAATATCATGACGAGGGACGAATTTAATAAAGCTTACCCGATTTGCTCCAATCCCGTTAAGAGCTTCTCGACCGGCAAGTATTATGCGCCGATTGCAGAAAATACCGGAGACGGTGTAATGGCACTTCGCTGGGGTACTGACGGAAGAAGCGTTATGGTAACAACAGATGAGGAAAATGGCTTTTACACTTTTTATAAGCTGAACGATTACGGTGAGATAATTGAAAATGGATATTACGGCGTTTCGGAAACCGATTCGAACAAGATGGATTATATTAAGCGCACATCGAAGTTCTGGTATAACGAAAATCATGAGATCATCAAATATGGCTCAAGCAAAAGTGAAAGTTCAAATTATACATATGATAAAGACGGAAATCTGACCTCCTTTGGTGATGACTTTGTAACAGAAAAGTTGACATATGACAGCAACAGAAATCTTACCAAGTATTTTGTTAGCTCAGATGATGAACTCCCGGGCAAAACAATTACATTCAGATACAAGACAAACAATATCGGACTTCCGGTTTATGTATGGACAACCGTTAACGGAGGAACAGAGGACGAGGGCCGTAGCATTGAGTACACAGAGGTATCCAAAGCACAGTACAATTTCTACATGAGCTATCTCAAAGCCTTAGACTGTGCGAGAGCAACCTACTGACATATAAAACAACGGAGAGGGTCAACATGAAAAAGAACATTATAATCATCATTGCGGCGGTGATTCTTGCTGCAGGAATCGGAACAGGGGTTTATTTCGGCGTGAAGTCAAAGGACAAAGCTCCGCAGCCGAACGCACCTGAGGTAACCACGCTCGACGAAACAACAACGGAAGAGAAAATCGAATACGGTGAATTCAACGTTACCAAAGAGGAATATGACAGGAATATGCCGGTTCATTCAAATCCGGTTCAGAATTTTGAAGAGGGAAAGTATTATGCGCCGATAAGCTATATCGCAAGCTACGGAACGCTTAATATAAACTGGGGCAGCGATGGCAGAACCGTTACGATAGAGGGATTTACAGATGATGGCGGCTTTACCGTGCTGAAGCTGAATGAATACGGTGAGGTCATCGGAAAGACGTATTATGATACCGATTCCTCCTATGATTCCGAAGATACAAAGTATGTCAAAAATGTCATGAAGCCTACCGAGATCTATAACGAAAGCCATCGGCTTATCGCTTTCAGTGACAGCCTGCAGAAATATGCTTTTGAGCATGACGAGAAAGGAAATATTACAAAAGTGGTCTGCGGCACTCCCGACGATTTTATGGAAACATTTGAATATGACGCAAACGGAAATATTGTTAAATTCGTTATCAAGGACTACTATAAAAAGCTCGGCGACGGAGGCTATTGGGAGAATTACGACAGCTATGACAGAATTGTAACAGTTAGGTATGAGCTTAATTCTCTCGGGATTCCCGTTCGCATGTTTGAAAGATATAACGGCGAGGATACGGAGGAGGAACATGGACTCAGCTATGCCGAAGTTTCCGAAGCACAGTATAAGTTTTATAATTATTCGCTTAAGGCAAAAATATTTGCAATGTCCCATTCAACAGTTTAAATATCGGAGGGGTTGAATTGAAAAAGAAAATTATAATCATCATTACGGTGGTTATTGTTGTGGCGGGAATCGGAACAGGTGTGTTTTTTGCCGCAAAAGCAAATAAGGATAAGTCGGCAGACAACACGCTGCCGGGAGCATCCGAGAGCACTGACGAAACAATGGTAGAGGATATTGAATATGGAAGATTCGATATCACCAAAGAGGAATATGACAGAAACGAGCCGATTCAGCAAACTGCGGTTACGGATTTTGTTAAGGGCAAGTTTTATGCGCCGACTCAGTACGATACAGGTCACGGTTTAGCCAATATCAACTGGTCAAGCGATGGGATGACTGTTACTGTTGGTGAATTGGACGCTTCAGGAGATTCAGACGAATATACAGCTTATAAGTTGAACGAATTCGGCGAACCGATTCTGATAACTTCATATTATTACTATTCCTACGATGACGGCACTCCAAATGAGTACAGCAAGGAAGTTAAAGAACCGACCTATGTATATAATGACCAACATTGGGTCGTTAAAAATCTCACCGAAGATTATCCTGACCTTTATATCGATAAATATACAGATTCTTATAATCATGACAGCAAGGGAAACATTACCGGAATTCATTACGGCGTAGGAAATACCGAAAATATAAAGTTCACATATGACGAATATGGTAACCTCGTTAAGTTTACGTTTAGGGATTACTACGATAGTGAGCCATGGGTCGATGGAAGCGGAAACGATTTTTTAGACATTGGCGACAAAATAATAACGGTAAAAAATGAGCTGAATTCTATAGGTCTTCCGATAGAAAAACAGGAATTCTTTAACGGTAATACGTATAGCGATATTTACAGTTTTTCTTATACCGAAGTTTCAGAAGCTCAGTATAATTTCTATAATCAAATTGTTAAAACGTTATTCTTTTTACAGGCGCATGACGAATTCTGAAATGGAGGAAAACAAAATGAAGAAGAACATTATTATTATCATTGCGGCGGTGATTATTGCGGCAGGCTTGGGAACCGGTTCGTTTTTCGGCATAAGAAGTGCCCTAAATCCTGAGAATGTCAAAAATGACGTAACAACAGAACAAAATACCGATGATGAAAACAATACCGTGACTGAGGGAAAGCCTAAGACGACAGCGGCCAAAAAATCGACACAAAAAGGCGACGGAAAGCTGCTGACGGCAAATAATTTGGATTTTGTACGTCTTGCACATATTCTTGATTATGCACGTCTTACGGTGAGTACCGGTGGTGACAAACCTTCTTTTCCGGAATTTGATTGCACCAAAGAAGAATCATATGAGCGGGAAATTCCGTTTAAGGATCATAATAACCGAAGCCTATACAGATATCTTTTCGGAGAAGCAGATTTTGGTAAATATTATGACGAAATGGATCCTCTAAAAGAACTGGAGAAGGAGAAATATATAACAGTAGAAGAGGCTCCCAAATGGCTCTTCGAAAAAATGAACGCTGAAAATTTGAGAATCATTTCTGAGGAGATATTTAATCTTGATTTTGACAAGTGGTTGGAAACATTTAATGAACATAAATACGATGGACTGGAAAAGGCGTACATATACGATGGATACTGTTACTATATATATCAAGCAAAGACTAACAATGTTGATAGCAGATCGACCGAGCTTGTATATAGCAGTGATAAACAGAAGAGTGACGGATCATATGAAGTGATTTTTCAGGCACGAAGAATTCGCCGTAATATTAGCGAAGAAAATCCCATCTATTACGGAGATGTAAGGGTTGAATGTTCGCTGAAGGATTATAACGGCATGAGGCTTTGGTCGATCACAAAGGTCGGCAAGGCTTAAGGTATTACCTTAAAAAGGGAAAGTTTCATAAATTATTTTCCTAAAAAGGGGGGATAGGATGATAATGATTGTTTATTGGTTCCTTGCGTTTACGGTGGGTGCACCGCTGATGTTTCTCATGGAGCTGATAAATCAGAATGACGCATTGCTGGAGTGGCTTGAAAAAATAGGACTCCTTGCAGCTCAATTTATTTAAAAGGAAGGGAAATTTATGATGAAAAAAGTTATCTCAATTATCCTGTGTATCGCAACGCTTGTCGCAATGCTCACCGTCGGCGTGTTTGCGGTCGACGAAGAGCCGACAACGACCGTGACGGTTACGCAGGAGGAACAGCCGCCGGAGGGCGAAATTGACGGACAGTATGACGAGGATGAGGAAGAGCCGGAGGAGAAATTCAATTATTTCAAGAATCTTTGGCTTGCGTTTCAGTCGGCAACGATGTGGACGGTATTCTTTCCGGAGACGCTCATAGCATCTCTGATTCTCGGAATCGCAGGTCCGCCGGTAGCGTTTATGATGGTCGGATATGCGTATCTTGAGCTTTGCAGAGCAATAGGCGGAGTTCCCGTCAATGATGAATTCTGCCTCACCTTTAAGGACGGCTGGAACGAAATCAAACGATTTTTATCTCACAAATTTTTAACGGAGGGTTAAAAAATGAAAAAAATTAAACGGATTTTATCGTCACTGCTCGTTGCGGTGATGATACTCAGTGCAGTTCCATTGGGACAGCTTGCGGGACTTGATTTGGGAATTAACGCAAAAGCGGCAAGCAACGAAGAAACAGTTTACAATTATTTTAAAAACGTTATGAATGTAAACACTGCGGTAGCTTGCGGAGTTCTTGCTAACATCAAAGCAGAGTCCGGCTTTAATCCCAAAAGTTCTTATACTGAAAAGGGCGGATTTGTTTCATACGGAATTTGCCAATGGAATAGAGGCAGATTGGATAATTTAAAGAGCTTTTGCTCAAAAAAAGGATTGGACTACAAAACTTTAAATGCACAGCTCAGCTTTTTAAAAAGTGAGCTTGAAGGTTCAAAGAAAAGTGTTTGGTCAAGTATCAAAGCCCAAGGCAACAATGAAGCAGGGGCTTATCAAGCCGGATATATTTGGGCACAAAAATTTGAGGTATGTGCGCATTATATTAACGGCGTAGACCAATATGTTAAAAGAGGCAACATGGCAAAAACATATTGGAAGAAATATGGCGCCAACAATTCCGATTCTTCGATTGAATATGCTATGTTTCCGTTTAATGAAATATATATATCCAGAACAAACAGACTGTTGGATCCGGATCAGAAGAACGCAATGCGTGACGGAGGACATTACAAATATGCATTTGACTTAATAGGCAGTGATAACAATGTAAAGGCTCCGTTTACCGGAAAATTGAAATATATTCAAAAGGGCGGTTCACATTATGTAATTTTTCAAAGCAAAAATAAAGTAAGAATTGCAAACGGAAAAATTGATTATGTTACATTGATGCTTTGCCACGATAATGACGTTTCTAATCTGAAGGTTGGTCAGGAGATAAAGCAAGGCGAGGTTTTCTATCAACAGGGTACATATGGAAATGTAACGGGTAAGCATCTTCATATTGAGGCAGCAATAGGAAAATATACAACGTTGATGCAAGTTAGAAATAACGGCTCTCAATTAAATGATGTACTTTTCTTAGCCCAAAACACAAAGAGAACAAAAGATTATATTAAAGTTTCAAAAGCAAACGGTGGGTATAAAATATATCTGACTTGGAGAATTGCAGGAGTGTCCAAGCCTGTTGCTCCGAAAATATATTTTAATTCACCGGTATCTGATATATCTGTAAATGACCAAATTTCTTTTAGTTGGGCAAAAGTTGCCAATGCCACAAGCTATGATGTTTATGTAAACGGTAAAAAGGTCAAGAATATTTCGGGAACATCTTATGCATTAAAGGCGACCGAAGCAAAAAAATACGAGGTAAAGGTTTATGCGAAGAATTCAGTCGGAACAAGCTCGGCATCAAATTCTTTGTCGGTTACTGCTCACAACCCATGCAAGGTAACGTTTGTAAATTGGGATGACACACCGCTTACTGCGGAGCCTGTGACGGTTGAATACGGCAAAAATGCCGTTGTTCCCGAAATTCCGACGCACGAGGGATATACCTTTATCGGTTGGGATAAGTCTCTTACAAGCATTAAGTCCGATTGTACTATCAAGGCACAGTACAAAATTAATACATATACAGTCAAGTTCTTTGACAGCAAGGGTAATGTTATCAAGACCGAGAAGGTTACTTATAATCAGTCGGCAACCGCACCTACAGACGTTAATGCACCGACAGGCTACAGCTTCCTCGGCTGGAGCACAGATGAATACTTGACAGTTAAAAGCGACTTGAACATTTACGGAATTTATGATTGGGGTAACCGTCAGCTTCCGATTGCAATGTCAAATGTTTCGGCAACGAGACAGCAGGATGGATATTATGTTTACTTCGATTTAACAAATTATCCCGACGCTATAACACGAGGCAGAGCGGTCGTATCGCTCAAAACGGCAGAGGGTAAGCTGATTGATACCACCGAATCGGCAGCATTCAGTATTCCTAAGAGCGGAACAAAGACGCAGATGGAGGTTTTCGTTCCGTCCGATGAGGTTGCTTCAAAGGCAGAGGTTATTATCGTTAACAGCTATTCCGCAGGCGTTCCGATTTCTGAAATGAAGTCATCAGAGATTTCATTCTCCGAGAATATGTGGAGCAATTGGAGCGATACGGCACCGGCAGAAGGAACCTACAGCAAGGTTGAGGAAAGGACACTTTACAGAAGTGCCGATAAGGAGCTGGCGACAGCTAATACATCAACAAAAGACGGTTGGATTTATTACAATACCACAACGTCAACATCAAAAGGCTCAACAACAACTAAGGTAACAGCTTTTACAAATGAATCTAAGAAAAGAACTGTTACGACAAGAAAGGTAAATAATTATAAAACTAAAACACAATACCGATATGTACATTATCAGAGAGGTACAAGTACTTCTCCGATAAAATACAATAGTGAATGGAAAGGACCGCATTATACAGCCTGGTTGGATAACCCTCTGAAAAATCACGGCGCATCAGGTGCAAAAGGATATGATAAGTATGCAAGCTATAAGTGCGGAAAATGTGGCTCAAAAACATGGTGGTATAAGGAAGACACTAGAGAAGTACAGTATGTAGCCAGCACAACAACATGGTATGACTATGTTGACACTTTCTATACATATCATTTCTACCGTTGGAAGGATTGGACTGATTGGAGCGAGAACGCAATAACAGCCTCCGATTCCAAAAAGGTTGAAACTAAGAAGCAATACAGATATATCGGAAACGGCGTTGTTAATGAAAATAACAGCGGTGTTGCAAGAACCGTCAGCGGAAACGTTGGTTCGGCATATGCAGGAAAGCAGCTTTCACTTTTCATTTATAAGATTGACGAAGCTTCCGACTTTACGAATGAGTTTGTAGGTCAGCAGACTGTCGGTGAGGACGGCTCTTATTCGTTCACATTTAAGCTTCGTGAGGAGCCGAGCGTTAAGACGGGCGACTTTACCGTTGCAATAGGTCTCGAGGGCTCTAACAACACGATGATCGTTGATACAATCAAAGCGCCTAAGCCGACCTTTGAAGTTAAATTCATTGTTGACGGCAAGCAGGTGGGTGAAACGCAGACTGTTGAAAAAGGTTCTGCAGCCGTTCTGCCTGCAAACCCGACCAAGGAGGGTTACACCTTCTGCGGTTGGAGTGCAGATACTACGAATGTTCAGAGCAATCTTGAGGTTGAGGCAAACTTTGTAATTAACAGATACACGGTTGTGTTTGTCGATTGGGTTGCCGAGACGGTAAGTATCAAGGAGTTTGAACACGGCGAAATCTTGACGTATTCGGATGCGGCGGAAATCAAAGGATATACATTCTCCGGTTGGGAAGAGCTTGAAGGCATAGATGCAGTTGTGACTCAGAACATGGTTCTTACCGCTAAGTATGACCGAGATATTTTTGAGGTTGTATTCTATGACTTCGACGGAAAAGAAATCGCTCGCAAAAATGTTGAGTACGGCGACGCCGCAGAGCTGCCGACAGAGCCGACCGAGGAAGCTATGATTTTCTGCGGTTGGGAAACAAATGAAGATCTTTATTTTGTAACCAATAATATCGAAGCTTATGCAAACTTTATTTATGAGGAAACCTGCGAGATCCCGTATGCTGATGTTAGGACGAATGAATTTACCGAGGCACAGACGGTAACCTTGTCTTGCGATACACCCAATGCGGTAATCTATTACACAACAGACGGCTCCGATCCGAGTGAAAGGGGCGATGCAGGAAGCACCGCTAAAAAATATACCGAACCCCTTGTAATTTCCAAGAGCTGTGTATTGAGATTTTATGCCGAAGCCGCAGATATGAACTCAAGCGATATCAATTCGGAGACATATGTTATCAGCACGGGCAGCTCGGAGAGCAGCTTGATGCCGTTTGAGAATTTGCCGGAATATGTTACAGCAAATCCGTCAAAATACGACGTCAGAATTGAAACGGGATATAAGTATAAGGATCTGACATCAACAGATAAGCTTGGAGAATCTTACGAACTTGCAAACGAAGGTTGGACGATGTACGACACTTCATACAGCGAGTGGTCAAGCTGGTCGATGGCCGAACCTGATGCAAACGGATTGATTGTTGAGACGGAATCCAGAAAGGGAGACCCGATTGATAAGCCGTTCTATCAGTATAAGCATTGGAAATATTACGACTCGGAGGCACAGAAATATGTCTGCTCGATAAATGAGGTCGAAGGCCATGAGGGCGAATGGGAAACCGTAGAGCTTGAAACCTCTTTGCCTGTTAATTCGTTCATCGGCGAGAATCCGGCATATTTGTATAACGGCGAATTGTGGTTCTCAAGAAGCGTTGTTATAAAGAGCGTTGAAGCGGACTACATGATTTACAGATACAGAGTTGTAACGCAGAGCTATTATAAGTGGACCGATTGGACAGACAAAGCTCCTGCGGCAGGCGATACAAGAGAAACGGTCAGCGACTCGGTTTACAGATACACCGTCCCCGCAACTCATCTTGTAACCGTTCACACAAACAATCAGAACGAAAACGAATACTATATCGTATTTGAGAACGAACCCGTAATTATTGATGAAAATGCTGTTGAATGTGAAGGATACACGATTTCGGGATATTATTCCGACAGCGAATACAAAAATGTATGGGACGTTGAGAATTCGCTTGTAACGTCAAAGCTCGATCTCTATCCTAAGTATGAAACGATTATGTACACAGTCACATTCAAATTGTCCGACGGTACCGTGCTTTCGGAACAGCAGGTTGAGTATGGCTCCGAAGCAAGCGCACCTGATGTAAGCGTAGATGACGGCTATGTATTTATCGGTTGGGACAAGGTTTTTTCAAGTGTTACGGAGAATACCGAGGTTACAGCAGTTATTAAAAACATTGATGAGCTTTCAAAAATCAACCTCAAAAAATCTTCGTTTACAACAATGGTCGGCTCGGGTGTAAATGTTGTTGAGAGCATTACTCTTGCAGACGAAAGCTCGACAATCGTTTGGACTTCAAGCGATGAGAATATCGCAACGGTAGACGATAAGGGCTTTGTAACGGCTAAATCGGTTGGAACGGTTACTGTCAAAGCTGTTGCTTCGGACGGCGGTTCTGCCGAATGTAAAGTAACTGTTTTGCCCGACGAATCCGATATAGTCAATGTAAAGGATATTTCGCTCGGCAGCAAGGCTGAATACATCGGAATAAATTCAACTGTTCAGTTGACCGCAACGGTTACTCCCGAAAATGCGACGAACAAAACCGTAACATGGTCAACCTCAGACAATACCATCGCAACGGTTGACAATACAGGTAAGGTTACGGGACACAAAGCCGGTTCGGTCGTTGTAATTTCCGAAAGTGCAGACGGAAAGTGCCGAGATTACTGTATTATAAGAGTTGTCGGAATTACGCCGAGCTTGAATTCCACAACTGTTATTGATGCAGAAAACGGATTTATCTATGGCCTTGATGTCGGACTCAATTCCATAGATTCCTATGTTGAGCTCAGCAGCAGCTCATGCAGTCTTGAATACGATGAGAACAAAAACGGATTCGGCACAGGTACTGTTATTAACATGGTTAACGACAGCACGGTTATCGACAGCTATACTATCGTCATTTTCGGTGATGTAAACGGTGACGGCTGGTATGACGGACAGGATGCGGTTGTTGTCAATATGCTTGCAAACGGAATGCTTACCCGAGAGCAAGTCGGTGAGGCTGTGTGGACGGCAGCGGACTGCAACCACGACGGAATAATCGATCAGCTTGATGTTGATTTGCTCAATCATGCAAGTATCGTCCTTTCAAATGTTGACCAAACAAAGACAAAGGAAGAGCTTCTTGAGACCTCGGCATATAATGAGTATATCGGTCTTATTGACCAGAATTATGAGGCAGTAGAGGATAAACCTGAGGACAATGACCCCGCAACGGGAAATATCAGCTTTATTAAAGCTTTGCTGACGTTCATTTGGAATTTCATCAAGCGCTTTTTCCTGATAGTCAAATAATAAAAACAAAACTCAACCGCTTACGTTATCGGAGGCGGTTGAGCTTTTTGTTTTGTTCAATTTTAGTTCAGGCGATTATACTATAAAATGTTCGCCGACTTGGAAAACAAAGTCGCCGCTTTTGAGGAGAGACACAAGCTCATGCTCATTTTCGGGGAGGTGTGCCGCTCTTGTGGCGCAGAGATTATCATGGCCGATGTGGTGATAATCCGTTCCCGCTGTGGCAATTTTGCCGTTCTCCCTTGCGTATCTTTCGGCGAGGGCAACCCTCGAATTGTGATTAGGGTGCATATTGAAAACCTCAACGCCGTCAAGATAATTTTCAAATCCAAGCTCCATTCCGTTCCTGAACGGATGAGCTTGCAGAAGGAACATATCGTCGGTTTTAAAATTTTCGGCAAAATTCTCAAGCGTTCCCGTCATATATGAATACATTTCCTCAAGCTGCGAAAGCTCAAAGCCGAAAAGAAGATAATCATTGTTGTTTTGGCTCGGAAATCTCAGCTCTGCGCCGAGATAAACTTTCATTCCGAGCTTGTCGCCGGTTTCGAGTGCTTTGAGATAATCACTGCGATATATTTCGAGAAAGTCTTTTAGCTCCGGCTTGGGGTAAAAATGATTGGTTATGGCAATTCCGTCATAGCCGGCGTCGTGGAAAATCGTCACAACATCCTCGGGCTTGACCTGTGAGCAGCCGCTGGCAGGTGAGGTGTGTGCATGAAGCTCAAGCCTGTAGGGATAAGCTTCTTTAATTTGCTTTTCTGCATTTTCTTTAAACATAATTGTTTCTCCTCAGATTTCATTAACCATCATTTTATAAACTATCTCACCGATCTCGTTTGTTTTGAGGTCGGCGATTTTTTCGTAAGGAATCACGTCAAGAATTTTCAGATAAACATTTGAGTGATGCCTGAACATATTTTTGTTGGCTTCTCTCGTGTTTTTAACAACGGAAACAACAATCGGTACCTTAGCTTTTTTCGCAATCTTAAATGCGCCGTTTCTGAACGGGAGCAGTGTGCCGGGCTTTTTATTGACATAGCCCTCGGGGTAAATTCCCATTGCACACACACCGTTTTTAATGTTGTCAGCCGCTCTGTTTATCGCCTTGACCGCTTCACGGCTGTTCTCTCGGTCGAGACCGACACAACCGGATTTTGCAAGATATTTTCCTGCGGCAAAGATGCCGAAGATCTCTTTCTTTGCGACAAAAGCAAGATTCTTATCCGCCAAGGCTGTTATGGTAATTATCGGGTCAAAGGTTGAAAGGTGATTACAGACTAACAGAAATTGTCCGTCGTTCGGCACAAGCTCCTTGCCCTCGACGTGAACGTGGACCTTTGCGGTTTTGAGAAAAAGATTGATACTTGAAAGCATGAATCTTCTGTAAGAATTGTGGATATTGCTCGTGTAGGCCTTGTTCGTTGTGAAAGAATAAAGGCAGAAAGCACCGAGGTGAAGCAATAAAAAGCAAACGTATATTAAAGGAAACAGCAAAAGCGGCTTCCAGATATCCCCGAAGCTTTTGACAAAGCCCTTGAAGTACGTTATGAGAAAATCCACAAGTGCGCTGAGCACCGCATATACCAAAGCCATAATAACTCCCAAATTGTGCAATATTGCCTTAAAATAAAGTCAAAATTATTTTTTACGGAAATGCCGACATTATTCCTCCTTGTCAAACGAGCCGGTGTAAAGCTGATAATATCTGCCCTTTGCGGCAATAAGATCATCATGATTGCCTCGCTCGATTATACGTCCGTGATCAAGTACCATTATAACATCGGAATTCCGAATTGTCGAGAGTCTGTGAGCGATGACAAATACTGTTCTGCCCTTCATCAGAGCATCCATGCCCTTCTGAACAATGGCTTCGGTTCTCGTGTCAATAGAGGAGGTCGCCTCGTCGAGAATCATAACCGGCGGATCGGCAACTGCAGATCTTGCGATTGCAAGCAGCTGACGCTGACCCTGTGAAAGATTGCCGCCGTTGGCTGTCAGCATGGTGTTGTAACCATCGGGAAGCATACGAATAAATTCATCGGCATTTGCAAGCTTTGCGGCTGCGATACACTCGTCATCACTTGCATCGAGTTTGCCGTAACGAATATTTTCCATAACTGTGCCGGTGAACAGGTTCGTTTCCTGAAGAACGATTCCGAGAGAATGGCGAAGGTCGTCCTTCTTTATCTTGTTGATGTTTATTCCGTCGTAACGAATCTTGCCGTCGGCAACGTCATAGAAACGGTTGATAAGGTTTGTAATAGTAGTTTTGCCTGCACCCGTTGCACCGACGAATGCGACCTTCTGGCCGGGCTCGGCAAAGAGAGATATATCGTGAAGAACGATTTTATTCGGCTCATAGCCGAAATCCATGTGCTCCATGCGAACGTCGCCCATAAGCTTGGTGTAGGTAACGCTGCCGTCCTCGTGAGGATGCTTCCATGCCCATGTTCCGGTGCGTTCCTTGCATTCAGCGAGTTTGCCGTCAACCTCTTTTGCGTTGACAAGCGTAACATAGCCGTCGTCAATCTCAGGCTTCTCGTCCATGAGATCGAAGATTCTGTCCGCACCGGCGAGAGCCATAACAATGCTGTTGATATGCTGTGAAATCTGGCTGATGTTGTTTGTAAACTGCCTTGTCATGTTGAGAAAAGGAACAACAACGGCAATGCCGAGTGCCTGACCTGAGAGTGAGAGATTGTGAACATTCGGAGAGAGGATGAGAAGTCCGCCGATGAAAGCAATACAAACGTAAAGAATATTGCCGATGTTACCCATGATTGGCATAAGGATATTCGCAAAGCTGTTTGCTTTTGAAGCTTCTTTGAAAAGCTCACCGTTGATTCTGTCAAAATCCTTGCAGCTTTCCTGCTCATGGTTAAATACTTTAACGACCTTCTGACCGCTCATCATTTCCTCAATGAAGCCCTCTGTTTTACCGAGAGCCTTCTGCTGACGAACAAAAAACTTGGCAGAATTGCCGCCGACCGTTTTGACGACTATCATCATCAATCCTACTGCACCGAAAACGATAAGCGTCATCCAAACGCTCAGGTAGAGCATGTAAACAACAAGGATGATGATTGTCAATGCCGACTGGATGAGTGCGGGCATAGCCTGAGAAACAAGCTGACGAAGCGTGTCGATATCGTTTGTATAGTAGGACATTATGTCGCCGTGCGGATGCGTGTCGAAATATTTTATCGGCAGTCTCTCCATCTTGCGGAACATTGTTTTACGGGTGTTATTGAGGAATCCCTGGGTTACTATCGCCATTATCCTTGCGTGGAAGAAAGATGCGATAACGCCGACGAGATAAATGCATCCCATCATTGCAATGATTTTGATAATGTTTGGCAGTGCAGCATTCCAGCCTGTGTCTATGCCTTTTTTAATTTCAATGATAAAATTATTGAGAAACAGGTTGGAGGTCGTTGAGGCAAGCGTTGAAAGAATAATGCAGACAACTACCGCAACAAGCGGAGCTTTGTACTCGCTGAAAAGCATTTTGAGAATTCTTTTAAACGTGCCTTTCTTAGCTCCGGATTTCATTCCCATCATCGGAGCTTTTCTTCCTTTTGGCATTGGATTACTCATCAAAATCACCTGCCTTTGTCTGAGATTCATACACTTCACGGTAAATATCGTTGTTTTCCATAAGCTCGTCGTGAGTGCCGATTCCGTTGACCTCACCGTTGTTGAGAACGATTATTCTGTCGGCATCCTGAACCGAGGATATACGCTGAGCAATAATAAGCTTGGTCGTGTCGGGAATTTCCTCACGGAAAGCCTTTCTGATCATTGCGTCAGTCTTGGTGTCAACTGCACTTGTAGAGTCATCAAGAATAAGAATCTTCGGTTTTTTGAGCAAGGCTCTTGCTATGCAAAGTCGCTGCTTCTGTCCGCCGGAGACGTTTGTGCCGCCTCGTTCGATATAGGTGTCGTATTTGTCGGGCATTTGTTCGATGAATTCATCGGCCTGTGCGAGCTTGCAAACCCTGATTATATCTTCGTCGGTTGCGTCTTTATCACCCCAGCAAAGATTTTCCTTGATAGTACCCGAGAAAAGAACGTTTTTCTGAAGTACAACGGAAACTGCATCACGCAATGCTTCTATATCGTATTTTCTTACATCGACTCCGCCAACCTTAACGCTTCCGCTTGTTGCGTCATAAAGTCTCGGAATTAGCTGAATAAGTGTTGATTTACTGCTTCCCGTTCCGCCGATAATTCCTATTGTCTCACCGGAATTTATGTGGAAGTTTATGCCACGCAATGTGTTGACCTCTTGCTTTTTTGAATAAGCAAAATCAACATTTTCAAAGTCAATAGAGCCGTCCTCGACCTTATAAACGGGATTTTTCGGGTTTTTAATTGTGCTGCTTTCTTCAAGAACCTCAACAATTCGTACGGCTGAAGCGAAGGACATTGAGATCATAACAAGCGTCATTGAAACCATGAGGAGGCTCATAAGAACCTGCATGCCATAGGTCAGGATTGATGAAAGCCCGCCAACCTCAAGCTCCGTGCCGCCCGAAGTAACAATTATCTTTGCTCCGAAATAGAATACTATGAGCATGATAACATAGATTGCGGCACTGACAAGGGGATTGGTGAGAGCCATAAGCTTCTCGGCCTTTGTAAAGTCATTGCATACATTGTCGGATGCGATAGAAAATTTATGATTTTCAAAATCCTCACGAACAAAGGATTTTACCGCTCTGATGCCTGCAACATTTTCCTGCACGGAATTATTGAGTGCATCGTAACGCTTAAAAATACGTTTGAACAGCGGCATTACCATCTTTATCATCAGCACAAGTCCGACCGCAAGGAACGGAATAAGTGCAACGAACGCTGTCGTCAGCTTCGGGCTGAGCTTGATTGTCATGACGATTGAGAAAACAAGCATCAGAGGGCTTCTGATTGCCGTCCTGATTATCATCATGTATGAGTTCTGAACGTTTGTTACATCCGTCGTGAGTCTTGTTACAAGGCTCGATGCGGAAAACTTGTCAATGTTTGAGAATGAATAATTCTGAACCGCATAGAAAAGATCGTGCCGAAGATTTTTTGCGAAACCGCACGAAGCAACGGCGCAGAAATATCCTGCCAAAGCACCGCAGGCAAGCGAGCAAATTGCGAGAATCACAAGTTTGATGCCATACTGAGTTATTATGTCCATGCCGCAGCCGGCTTCAATGCTGTCAATGAGCTGAGCCGTTATAAAAGGTATAAAGCACTCGATAACGACTTCGCCTGTGATGAACAGCGGACTGAGCAGAGACGGCAGCTTGTATTCACGAATACATTGCATCAGTCTTTTTATCATATGCATTCAGCATTCCTCCTTTTCGTTTTCATTAATGTAGTAGTTTTTGAGATTTCGTTTCATCCTTTTGATATAATCACACATAGCTTCCTTTTCATCGGAACTGAATCCGTCGGTCAAAACGCTTTCGACAAGGCCCATATCCTCCGCCATAAGGTGTGATATAGCCTTTGACTTATCCGTCATAACAATTTTTTTAAGACGTGCGTCGCAACTTACCGAATGCCTTTCCACAAGACCCTTTTGTTCCATGAGGTTAATAACTTTTGAAGCAGTTGAACGTGTTATTCCGAAAGCTTTTTCAATATCCTTTTGAAAAACATCGTGGTCGACGTTCTCGGTGAGGTAGCCTATTATACAGGCGTTCGTGCCCGTCATTGAATCTATTTTTTCCTTGTTCGGCAGGTTTTCGATAAATCTGTAAATAAGATGTGAAAGCGACCTCAACTCATTATGAACCGTTTCTTTCATGTGTTTCACTCCCTCGTATATTTGTACGACATTCAACATTATAGTTTACTGTTCAATAATTGTCAATATATCCGCCTGTTAACAATTTATGAATTTTCTTTATATGTTTCAAAGAAAAAATCACCCGAAAAGGAGGGGGGAGTAAACCTTTTCGAGTGATTATGAGTTCTGCCTTTGCCGTCACGCAATTTCGATTTCTCGAATCCGATAGATTATCGGGGTGCAATCCGCATGGCGGTTGATTTGGGCATAGAGAATTTCAATATTAACGGCTCGCAAAAGCCGATGCGCTTAAAACTTCCTTGAAATAGCGTTTGCTGTCAGGAGATTTAAGATAGCACGGAATGAAAACTTCTTTTCATTTGCGATCTCGTTTAATATTTTTTTCTCTGCGACATAGTACATGTTGTTTGTCATAAGTCATTCATTCCTTTCTTTTCTTTTTGTGACTACATTATAGCACGGTTATTTTTATTTGTCAAGCGTTTTGCACAAATAATTTATGCTCAATTTGTGCATTTTTACCCAATGAAAATTGTGCTATGTGCATAATCACCTAATTGCAATATATTCAATGGTGTCAAAAGGTGTGATTTTTGACATTTTTTACAATTTTTGCAAATGACTATAATATAATGATGATGAACATTCAGATTTATGCTATTCTGACGTTTAAAACATTATGTAGTATTGACAATTTTTTGTCATTGTGCTAAAATTTAGGCTGTATTTTTAGGAGGTATTGCATAATCATGTGGTGGAAAATTTTATTGGCTTTGTTGGCTCTTTTTATTGTTGTAACTCTTATAAGGGCAATTTTTTACAAGCCGAAAAAGTTTGAAGGGGTTAAAATCGAGGATGCCGACATTGACGTAAATAAGGTTGCCGAGCATCTGTCAAAGGCAATTCAGTGTAAAACAATTTCAAGAAGCAATCCGGATGAGATAGATTGGTCGGAATTTGATAAATTCCATGATTTTCTTGACGAAGCCTATCCGCTTATAAAGCAGAATACGGTCAAGGAAAAAGTCTCTAAGGCAAGTCTTATCTATCGCTGGAAGGGTAAGAATCCTGACCTTGAGCCGATGGCATTGCTTTCGCATCAGGACGTTGTTCCCGTTGCCGAGGGCACAGAGAATGACTGGACGCATGACGCATTCAGCGGATATAATGACGGAGAGATAATCTGGGGTCGTGGTGCTCTGGATATGAAGAATCATCTTATCTGCGTTATGGAGGCTGTTGAATCTCTTATGGAAGAGGGGTTCCAACCCGAGAGAGATGTTTATCTCTGCTTTGGCCATAATGAGGAGATTGTTTGCTCCGAGGAATCGGGTGCAGATGAAATCGTTAAGGTTCTTCAGTCGAGGGGAATTCATCTTGACAGTGTTCTTGACGAGGGAAGTGCACTTCTTCGTCTTGATGTCAAGGGACTTATTCATACTTATATTGCCGCAGTCGGCGTTGCTGAAAAGGGATATGCCGATATGAAGCTCACCGTTCACGACAAGGGCGGCCACACTTCCGCCGCACCGAAGCACAGCGGTATGGCAAAGCTCGCCAATACTATTAAAGATGTTGAAAGACATCAGTTTAAATCGCATATGCTGCCGTTCCTCAGTGAGCTTTTTGACACTGTCGGCAGAAAGGCGAATTACCTCGGCAGAGTTATTATGTGCAATATATGGCTTCTCAAGCCGATTATTAAGCTCGTGCTTAAAACCATTCCGGAATCTGCAAGCATGGTCAGAACAATTCAGAGTATCTCAATGTGTGAGGGTAGTCCCGAGCCGAACGTTTTGCCGCAGAGACCGAATATTACAATCAATTTCAGACCTCTTCCCGGTGATACGATTGATGATGTTGAAAAGCATATCCGCAAGGCTGTTCGCTATAAGGATTTGGAGGTTGAACGTCTTTACAGCAAGGAAGCAACCAAGTTCTCACCGACCGATTCGAGAGCATTTAATGCAATCAGAAAGGTTGAGGAAGGACTTCATCCAAATGACGTTGCTGTCGCTCCGTACCTTGTAATGGGCGGCACGGATTCTTACCGTTACGGAAAGATTTGCGACAACATTCTCCGCTATGCGCCGTTTAATGTCTCCGTTAATCTTTTCCTGACAACTCATGCCACCGATGAACGCTGCCCGATTTCGGCACTCAAGGAAAGCGTAATTTTCTTCAGAGAGTATATCAAGGAAGTTTCAAAAGCAGAATAATTTACACATAATAAAAGCACAGAGGCTTAATTCGCTTCTGTGCTTTTTGTGTTTTTTAATTAGTTATTATTCAAACGAAGCTCCGCTTGCCTGCTTGTCGGCAATGTCGTTCGGACCGTCTTTCCATGCCGGTACGCATTTCTGCGTAAGATTTCCGCTTGCGTCGAATCTGAACTGGATTTTGTATCCGAGTCCCTTGTAGCTAACGCTGCCGTCCTCATAGGACTGAGTCTGAATGCAGAAAACAGGGGAGTAGCCCTGAGATGCAATCGTGTGATCCACCGTGAAAGCAATGCACCAAAGGAGCACAACACCGACAACGCACATTAAAACAATTTGCAAGGCGTTGAATTTAATCTTTTCCTTGTGCTTCTTGCGAGGCTTTTCGTCGCTTGCTGTCTGATATGCTTCGGTGCTGTCGGAAAGCTCTATTGTGGTTGATGTTTCGTCAATAATGCAGATCGAGTCGGAAGACTCTTCTTCGTCATCGTAGTCTTCTTCGGGAACGCTGCTTGTTTCAATATTCTGAACGGTCGGCTCGGCCTGCTCTTCAACAGGCTCGCCCTCCTGAGACGAAAGCAAATCTATTGCGTCATCTTCATTAAACTTAATTCTGTTTTCAGCCGAAGTTTCTTTAAGGAGTTCATCAATTTTATCAAACTGATCCTTTTTATTCTCTTCCATAACAAACCTCCAAATAGTTGTAGTTTAATTATATACTATTATGAAATTAAATCAAGAGAAAAAAAGAAATTTAATGATTTCTCAAAAGAAAAAATTATTTTTTTCTTCTCGTATAAGCCGGATTATACCATAAACCGTTCCGCAATACATGAAAAAGCCGAGTGCCGTGAAAGCCTGTCTATCTTGCGAAAGCTTGAAGTCAGAGTCTTCAAATCAAAGAAATGTTTTGTCGTTGCGGGTCATCTCCACAATTTTATTGCAGTTGGGATGATGGTGTATTTTCAGAATCGACCCCGGTTTAAGGAATGAACTTCATTAACAATACCGAAGAAAAAATCACTTTGTTAGATGCAGTGTTATCTTTTGTAATAGATGAGTTCCGATATTGCAAATTATGAAGCTAAAGGTTATTAATCTTTAAAGAATATATTTTGCTTTTTACTTTACCAATCATTTGTATATATTTTTCCAAAAAATCTTGACAAATTTTTTGGATATGATATTATAAAGGTACATCCATTGGGGAGTAGCTATAGGAATTTTCCTATCTGCTGTCGCCACGCGCTTTAAAGGCTTGAAATATCAAGTCATTTTCAGCCGGCAGCAGACCGATGCGATTTTTCGTGTTTGATGCAAGACCTTTGGCAGGCTATAAGGCCGGCAGCAGACCGATGCGATTTTCGTATTTGATGCAAGACCTTTGGCAGACGATAAGTCTGTCAAAGGTTTTTTATTACAAAAAAGGAGGTCATTTTTTGAAGTATTATCTTGAAAATGCAAAAGAGGTTCTTTCGCAGACTCAAAGCTCCGAAAAAGGCTTAAGCTCTGCCGAAGCGGCAAAGCGGCTTGAGAAAAACGGTAAAAACAAACTCAAGGAAGCCGAAAAGGAAAGCTTGTTCAGAAAATTTATTAACTCTCTTGCCGATCCGATGATCATTATGCTTCTCGTTGCGGCGGCCATTCAGGGCGTTGTTGCGGTTATCGAAGCCGGCGGAAAGCCGACTATTCGTGAGTTCGCCGATGTTTTTGTTATCCTTGTTGTTGTTATCATCAACACGATAATGGGTCTCGTTCAGGAGAGCAAGGCGGAAGCGGCTATGGATGCTCTCATGCAAATGACGGCGGCCACCTCAAAGGTTCTTCGTGACGGTGAGGTTGTCGTTCTCAAGAGTGAGGACGTCGTTGTCGGCGATATCGTTCTCTTTGAAGCCGGCGATGCAGTTCCTGCCGACTGTCGAATTCTTGAATCACATTCAATGAAGGTTGAGGAAGCGGCTCTGACAGGTGAATCTGTTCCTGTTACAAAAATGGTTGACGTTCTCATGCTCAAGGACAGCTCAAAGGATGTTGCTCTCGGCGACAGAAAGAATATGCTTTACAGCGGTTCTACAATCGTTTACGGACGCGGTAAGGCTGTTGTTACAGGCACGGGAATGGACACCGAGATGGGTAAGATTGCCGACGCTCTCAGCACGGCCGAGAAAGAGGAAACTCCGCTCCAGAAGAAGATGGGCGAGCTTTCTCATTTCCTCACAAAGCTTGTTATCGGTATCAGCGTTCTTGTTTTCGTTGTCGGTGTTGTTGAAACGCTTGTACTTTCCAATGAACCGTTCACATGGAAGCTTCTCGGCGAATCTTCGCTTAATACATTCGTTGCGGCTATTGCGCTTGCCGTTGCCGCTATCCCGGAAGGACTTCCGGCAGTTGTTACGATTATTCTTTCAATCGGCGTTACCGCTATGAGTAAGCGTCAGGCTCTCATCAGGAAGCT
>ULMG01031278.1_pt1 | contig 23107 bp, 20 predicted proteins | sample 1951601 | NCBI WGS metagenome assembly ULMG01 (sample SAMEA4835545, study PRJEB28245) | human gut metagenome | biome: gut microbiome; material: fecal sample | place: Denmark | collected 2008
TCGCCGCCTTGCGGCTCGCGTTCCGTCTGCGAAAGGGCAGAGGAGTAGTATAAGAATGCTTTGAATAAGTGTCCGTTTATCCGCTTGCGCACAAAGTGCGCGCCCACCAAGCAAGCACTCGCGCGGAATTGCGGTTTGAGTTCTTGCCCGTCTTATTTTGAGAGCAGAGAGGGCTTGCGCGGTTAGCAGAGCAATAAATCGAGCGAGGCTCTCGGCAATACGCAAAGGTGCGTGTTGCCGTTGCCTCGGCGACGATTTTTGCTCAAAGGTCATCCGCGTCTTGCACGGGTTTTTCGCCGTCGGGGACGTCGGGATATCCGTGTTTTTCGGGTAAGCCGGTGTAGCTGCCGTTAGGGTCGAAGTGAGAACGCAAATTCTCGTGCGTCGAAAGGTTGCTGTGAGAAAGGGGTACATTGTGTTTTCTGGTTCGTCTTTGTTTCATTTTTTTCTCCTTTTGACAAAAACGTTTTTTGTCATATAATGTATATATAGGTTGAGCAAACCTTAACAATATATTAATTTTATTAAAATTTTATAAATCGGTAGAAAACCGCACAAATATATGATATACTACATTTTGCAAATAAAAACTGGCGAATTTACGCAAAAAAGGCAATTAGGAAGCGAAAAATGAAAAACGGTGGAATCGACAAAAGAGTCATCAAAACCAAAAACGCAATTTTCGAAGCGTTCAAGCAACTCGTTCAAGAAAAGGATATGGCGGACATAACCATAAGCGAACTCACGCAAAAAGCAAACATCACTCGCAGCACGTTTTATATGTACTACGACACGGTGGGCGACGTTCGCTCGGACATCGAAAACGGCATAATCGCAGGCATCGACAAAATTATGAGCGAAACGGATATTCTCAACAGTATCAAAAATCCGTATCCGCTTTTGAGCATGCTCGCGGACGAGATTCTCAAACAGGATGCAAACAACAGATACATTCTTTCGTCCAGCACGTCGGGTCAACTTCTCGACAAAATCAACGACAGAATCATCAGTGCATATATGCACTGGTTTTCTTCGCACGAGGGGTCGACGTCGGACTTGGGCAAAACCAAATACATCGTGGCTTTTGCGGCGGCCGGTATGACCGAGTGTTTCAAGATTTGGTTCAACCATAAGAGTTCTCTCACGTTGGAAGAACTTTGCAAGAATATTTCCGACGCAATGAGCAAGAGCATTTCCTCTTTGTCGGGACAAAAGCAGTTGGATTTTTACTTTTCGGATAATGCGCAATGAAAAGACAGAACGACGTTAAGTCGTTCTATTTGACTATGCGCGATATTGAATATTGACAAGGAATCGAGAGATTGCATTTATTGAGGTGAATCATGCTTCAACTTAAAGACATAGTAAAAGACTATCCTACCGCTACAACGACCGTACACGCTTTGCGAAAAGTGTCGCTCAATTTTCGCGAAAGCGAATTTGTGGCGATTCTCGGTCCGAGCGGATGCGGAAAAACGACAATGCTCAACATAATAGGCGGTCTTGACAGATACACGTCGGGCGACCTTGTCATAGGCGGTGTTTCCACGGCGGAATTTGACGACGAACACTGGGACGCATATCGCAACGCAACCATAGGTTTTGTTTTTCAAAGTTACAATCTTATCCCTCATCTCACCGTGCTCGAAAACGTCGAACTTGCTTTGAGCCTCGTGGGCGAAAAAAAGAAAGCGCGCAGGGCAAAGGCAGTTGCCGCGCTTCACAAAGTCAATATGCACGAGCAAATCGACAAACGCCCCAACCAACTCAGTGGCGGACAAATGCAACGCGTCGCAATCGCAAGAGCAATCGTCAACGATCCCAAAATCATTCTTGCCGACGAGCCGACGGGTGCGCTTGACAGTGAACTCAGCGTGCAGGTTATGGACATTCTGCAAGAGATTTCAAAGAATCGTCTTGTCATTATGGTTACTCACAATGCAGATCTTGCCTATCAGTATGCAACTCGTATCTGCCGTTTCAAAGACGGTCAACTTATCGAGGACACAAACCCTTACGATCCCGAGGCCGAGTCTTGCGAGCAAACCGAAGTCACGGAAGAATCGGTGACAATCGAGGCGGAGAAGAGTGCGTTTGAAAATTCGACAACGGACGTAGCCGAGGTCGAAGTTGACAAAACAAGCGTTTTAACATCTCAAAATGCAGATATAAACACCCAAAACGAGCAAAATGAAGAAGAAACGAGCAAAAAAAAGAAGACGTCCAACCGCAAGCGCAAACGTGCTATGAAAAACGTCGGCGAGGAAACGACGGCATTGTTTGACAAACTCGGACTCAACAGTTTGTCGAAGAAGAAAAAGAAAAAAGACAGGGCATTCAAACCCACGTCTATGAGCGCGGGTATGGCATTCGGGTTGAGTCTTAGAAACCTCGTGTCCAAAAAACGACGCACGATGCTCACGTCTTTTGCAGGCGCAATCGGCATTATAGGGCTTGCGCTCGTTTTGTCCATTTACAACGGATTCAACATCTATCTTGCCAAAATGGAAACCGAAATGCTGTCGGGCATTCCTCTCGGAATCTATCAATACAACGTATCGAGTACCGCTATTATGGATTTGATGACAAGCATGATGGAGAAGCCGGCGGAAGACACGAATCTGTATCCCGACTCGGACGACATCACCGTTTCGAAAAATTCGAGCGGTAGTTCTGCGGCAATGATGACGCTTATAAATTCCATCGTTAAATCCTTTATGACAGGCGTGACCAAAAACTCGTTGAGCGAGGAGTTTGCCGCCTATATGAAAGCAATGCCGAGAGAGTATTACACGGCGATGAGCATTTCCTACGGCTTGCGATACAACCTTGTCAGAAGGACTTACGACAAGGACGGCAACGTCGTGTACAAGGACGCTTCGCAACAGCCGCAACCGCTCACTACGACGGCGTGCGCTACGACGGTTTTGGGCGAAAACGGTTTGCAGGCAAAATACTGGCAAGAACTCGTTGCGGACGAGGAAGTCATGATGCGCTCTTATGATTTTATCGGTGAGGGAAGCAGATATCCGAAAAATAAAAACGAGATTTTGCTGTGCGTAGGCACGGACAACACCATTAGCAAAACGGTGCTTTCCGCATTCGGAATCGAACTTTACGAAAAGAACAAAGACGGCACTCTCAAAAAGGGCGAGGACGGCAAGCCCGTTGAAATAGACACCGAAAAAGTGTCGTACGAATACTTCTTGGGACAGACGTTCAAACTCATTGACAACGATTCCTATTACACATACGACGAAAGCAAAGGAACGTATGAAAATCTCGGACTCGGTGACGGCGGATCGAGCGGTGAAGGAAGCGGCGGCTTGGGAGATATGCTTCAAGACCAAAGCAAAGAGATGATGTGGGGTTACGACGATTCGGAAGAATCTCAACAAAAACTCCAACAAATGTACGACGACTCTTCCGACGAAATCAAAGTCGTGGGCGTTATACGTGCAAAGAAGAACGCCGAACATTCATACGTCGGCACATCGCTTTGCTATTTGCCCTCGCTTGCCGAAAGCACTCTCGAAAGCGCGGCAAACAGCACTTTCACACAACGCCAGTTGGAACTTGACAAATCCAACGGCGACGGCAGAAAAAAGACGGTTTTCGGTGTGCGTTTGGACAACAAAGAGATAAACGAAGGCAATATGATGATTGCAACGGTTGCCAACACGCCCGCGCTCAAATACACCTATTTTATGCGTGCAATCGGCGCGGATAAGAGCCCGTATTACATCACCGTTTTCCCCAACAACAGCGATCAAAAGACAAATTCGGGCAACTATATTTCCGCTTGGCAAAAGTCCGGCAACGGCAATCTCGGCTACTTTGACATGTCCGAAATGTTCCTTGTCAATATGCGCAGCACGCTCGACCTTGTGTCCGCAATGCTCATAGCGGTCGCTGCGATATCTCTTGTCGTGTCCACCGTTATGATCGGCGTAATCACGTCCAACTCGGTTGTAGAGCGTACTCGTGAAATCGGTATACTTCGTGCAATCGGCGCGCGCAAAAAAGATATTCGCAATGTCTTTATAGCCGAAACGTCCATCATTGGTTTGTGTAGCGGACTAATCGGCATTTTCGTGACGTATATCCTGTGCCCCGTTTTGTCCGTCATTATCAAGGCGGTCACCGGCATCGGCTCGCTCTTGCATTTCCACCCGCTACACGCCTTGATTCTCGTGTGCCTGAGTTTGGCACTGACCGTAATTTCGGGTATAATTCCGGCGATTATGGCGTCGCGGAAGAATGTAGTGGACGCCCTCCGCGTAGATTAAAGCGCACTATTTGGCGAATAACTTCGGCAGAGCCGTCCGTCCGACAACTCATTTACGTTTAGTAAATTAGGGTTGCCGTTCGGGCGGCTCTTTCTCGTTCTTCATCCAAATATTGCGCTTTAATTGGCGCGGAGACGCTGCTTCTACAGAGACGTAACGCGAGCCGCAAGGCGGCTCGAAAAGGGAGCGCCGAGCTTGACGATTAGTACCGTCCGACTGTGCCGTTTGGGTGCGTAGCTGGCACACAAAGGGCGGTGACATAATGAGTGAAATGTCCCTATTTATGCGAGTGCCGAGTGTTGCCCCACGCGGAGCGGACGCCGTGGGTTCCCTCAAATTTGTGCAGAGGGGGAACGGCGGTAGGGGAAACACGTGAGGAAGGGGGGAAGTTTTAATTTTAATGTACGCGCCGTTCACACATGTAGAGGAAGAAAATTTCACTGAATTTGTAAAATTTGTTAAAAACGAGAAAAACCCCTCGTTTTTCAAGAATATTTTATCAAAAATATGGCAATCGATAACAAAGTATTGAAAATATAATTTTCAAGTGCTACAATAGGCGAGGAAAGAAGAAAAATTATGGATATTGTCAGAACCGTTGAACTCAAAGAAAGTATAATCAAAAACAACGACGCGGACGCGGATAAACTTCGCGTCGAACTCGACGAGCAAGGCGTATATTACGTCAATGTTATGTCAGCCCCCGGAAGCGGAAAGACGACGTTGCTCGTTGCGCTCACCAACGCTTTGAAAGGCAAGGTAAAGGTCGGAGTTATGGAAGCGGACATCGACGGCGACGTGGACACGTACACCGTACGCGAAGCGGGTGCAGAGGCAATCCAACTTCACACGGGCGGTATGTGCCATCTCGACGCGGATATGTCGAGGCAAGGTTTCAAGGAATTCGCAACGACTTCCGACATCGTGTTTTTGGAAAATATCGGCAATCTCGTATGTCCTGCCGAGTTCGACACGGGCGCGCACCTCAAAGTCGTGTTGCTCGCGCTTCCCGAAGGGGACGACAAACCGCTCAAGTACTCGCTTATGTTCTCGGTTGCGGACGCGGTCGTGTTCACGAAAACGGATACGGCAAAATATTTCGATTTCGATGTCGAAAAGTGCAAAGGATATATTCGCTCTCTCAATCCGAACGCAAAGGTATTTGCGGTGTCCGCTCGCAGCGGCGAGGGCGTAAACGAATTTGCCGATTATCTCTACGGCAAGTACGAAGAGTGGAAAGAGGGCTTGAAATGAGAGTTATATCCGTAAAAGAAAGCATATTTTCAAACAACGACAAGACCGCGGACGAGATAAGAGCGACGCTCAAGGCAAAGGGAACGTTCTTGCTCAACGTGATGTCCTCACCCGGAAGCGGAAAAACGACGTTACTCACCGCATTGCTCAAAGAGTTGAAAGAAAAACTCAAAGTGGTTGCGATGGACGTTGACATCGAAACGGACGTGGACGCTCGTCGCATAGCGGACGGCGCGGGAATCGAGAGCGTGCAGATACACAACGGCGGACTTTGCCACATCGATGCGGATATGGTGAGAGAAGTCTTGTTGCAAGCAAAATTTGACGATTGCGACCTCATCGTTCTCGAAAATATCGGCAACCTCGTATGTCCTGCCGAGTTCGACACGGGCGCGCACCTCAATATGATGCTCTTGTCCGTACCCGAAGGCGATGACAAACCGCTCAAATATCCGTTGATGTTTGAAAAGTGCGACCTTATCGTCGTGACCAAAATCGACACCCTCGAAGCGTTCGATTTTGACAAAACCGAGTTTGAAAAGAACATTTCTCGTCTGAATCCGCAAGCACAGATATATTATGTCAGCGCAAAAACGGGTGAAGGGCTTGAAATGTTTGAAAATAAGATATACAATATAATAAAGTTTTTCAAAGGAGAAAACAACAATGGCTGAGATGAGCAAAGCATTCAAACCGGAATTTATGGGCGATCCCAATCCGAGTGAGAAAATCCTCAAACTGGCAAGGAAAGTCACCGACTGCGTCGACCACAAACTTTTGGGCGTAACCGTCAACGACCCCGAATACTGGGGACTTCGTTGCATTATGACCGATGAGATGGCAGACGTCGCACTTTCTATGAAATTGCGCACGCCGTACACCTTCGAGCAACTTTGGAAACTCAATCCGCAATACAAAAAAGCGGAAGACTTCCAAAAGATTCTCGACGAAATGAGCCACATCGGTATCATCGAATACGATTACGGCAATCACTATGACAAGAACGGTCCTATCAAGGGCGCAAAGAGAGAACGTCGCTACGTGCTTCCTATGTTCGTTCCAGGCTCTGCCGAATTTACGAATATGATCAAGCAACAACTTGACGAACATCCCGAACTTGCAATGTTCTTCGAGCGTATGACCTATCTTCCCTTGACTATGGTCACCCCGATGGTGCCCCCGGGAGGCGCAGGCATCGGTATGCACGTTATCCCCGTCGAAAAAGCAATCGAGATGGAAAACGGCACTATGGACATCGAGCATATTTCCTACTGGCTCAAAAAGTATGAGGGACACCTCGGCGTAGGTATCTGCTCTTGCCGTTACGGCAGAGCCAAACTCGGCGAAGGCTGCGGCGACAGTTGTGAAGAATGGTGTATAGGTATCGGCGATATGGCGGACTACTGCCGCGAAACCGGCAAAGGCCGCGACATCACCTACGACGAGGCTATGCAAATCCTTCGCAATGCGGAAAAGAACGGCTTTGTTCACCAAATCACCAACATCGACGGCGAGAACAAAATCTTCGCAATCTGCAACTGCAACGTCAACATCTGCAACGCGCTTCGCACCTCGCAACTTTTCAACACCCCGAATATGTCCAGAAGCGCATACGTCGCTCGCGTAGAGAAAGACAAATGCGTCGCTTGCGGCAAGTGCGTTGAATATTGCCCCGCAGGCGCGGTCAAACTCGGTCAAAAACTTTGCACCAAGCAAGGCGAAATCAAATATCCCAAACACGAACTTCCCGACAACCTCAGTTGGGGTCCGGACAAGTGGGATGAGGATTACAGAGATAACAACCGTATCAACTGCTACGAAACGGGTACGTCGCCGTGCAAAGCGGCTTGCCCTGCGCACATCGCAGTTCAAGGTTATATCCGCAAAGCAAAAGAGGGCAAGTACAGAGAGGCTCTCGAACTCATCAAGAAGGACAATCCGTTCCCCGCAATCTGCGGTCGCGTCTGCAACAAGCGTTGCGAGGCAGCCTGCACCAGAGGAACGATTGACGAGGCAGTGTCCATCGACGCAATCAAGAAGTTTATCGCAGAGCAAGATTTGCACGCGGAAACGAGATTCGTTCCCGAAGTCGTCATTCCGTCCAACGTTGACAAACAATGGTCTCAAAAGATAGCAATCATCGGCGCAGGCCCGGCGGGACTTTCTTGCGCATACTATCTTGCGACGAAGGGTTACAAACCAACCGTGTTCGAAAAGAACGAAAAACTCGGCGGTATGCTTACATACGGTATTCCGTCCTACAAACTCGAAAAAGACGTCATCGAAGCGGAAATCGACGTTTTGCGTGAACTCGGCGTAGAGTTCAAGACAGGCGTCAACGTCGGCAAAGACGTCACTATCGACGAGTTGAGAAAACAAGGCTACAAAGCGTTCTACGTTGCAATCGGCTGCCAAGGCGGCAGACTTCCCGGCGTACCCGGCGAAGATGCAATCGGAACGGATATGGCTGTTTCCTTCTTGCACGACGCAACCGAAAATCACGATAGAAAACTCAGCGGCAAGACGGTCGTTATCGGCGGCGGCAACGTTGCTGTCGACTGCGCTCGCACGGCTGTCCGTTTCGGCAGTGAAGAAGTGGGTATGTACTGCCTCGAATCGAGAGAAACTATGCCCGCAAGCAAGAATGAAATCGAAGAAACCCTCGAAGACGGCATTTCCGTCAACAACGGCTGGGGCCCGAAGGAAATCCTCAAGAACGCAGACGGCACCGTCAAAGCAGTCGTGTTCAAGAAGTGCTTGAGAGTCATCGATCCTCAAACCAAGAGATTCAGCCCCGTTTACGACGAGAACGACACAATCACCGTCGAAGCGCAACACGTCATCTTCGCAATCGGTCAAGCGATTGTCTGGGGCGACTTGCTCAAAGACACTAAGGTTGAATTCCATCACGGCAATTATCCCGTTGCGGATTCGCTCACGTATCAAACCGCAGAACCCGACATCTTCGTCGGCGGCGACGTGTACAGCGGACCCAAGTTCGCAATCGACGCAATCGAGGCGGGCAAGAACGCGGCAGTATCGCTTCATCGCTTCGTACAACCCGGTACGAGCATGACAATCGGTCGCAACCGCAGACAGTTCATCGAACTCGACAAGAACAACATCGTCATCGACAGTTACGACACCGCCGGCAGACAAGAAGCCAAAGAACTCGAAGGCGACAAACATTCGTTCAGAGATTTGCACGGCACTCTCACCGAAGAGCAAGTCAAGATCGAAGCAGGTCGTTGCCTCGGCTGCGGCGCAAGCGTCGTTGACGAGAACAAGTGCATCGGTTGCGGCGTCTGCACCACCAAGTGCGAATTCGACGCAATTCATCTTCACAGAGAACATCCCGAATGCTCTACGATGATTCGCAGCGAAGACAAGTTCAAAGCAATCATTCCGTACGCAATCAAACGCGGCGTGAGAATTGTGTTCGGCAAAAAGACCGCAGAAGAAAAGGCTTCCCAAAAGAAACACAAAGAAGCGGTCAAAGCGGCAAAGGCAGCAAAAAAAGCAAACAAATAAGAGGTTGATATGCACGAATTAGGCGTAGTTTTTCACATAGCCGATATGGTCCGCGACGTTGCCGTCGAAAACAAGGCAACCAAAATTCAAAAAGTCGTTATGCAAATCGGCGAAGTGTCTACAATCGTCAACGATCAACTCATCGATTGTTGGAACTGGAATGCAAACCGCACGGATTTACTGCGCGGTTGCACTCTTGAAATCGAGCCTATCAAAGCCGTCACCTACTGCGAGGACTGCAAAAAAGAGTACCCCACCGTCGAGTATGGCAAGACCTGCCCCTATTGTGGTAGTGAACATACTTACCTTATTCGAGGGAACGAAGTGCTTGTCAAAGAAATCGCCGTAGAATAAAGCCGCTATTGAGCGAATAACATCGTCAACGCCCCTCTGCTATCAACTCATTTACGATTAGTAAATTAGGGTTGCTATCAGAGGGGCGTTTTCTTGTTCTTCATCTCAAAATCGGCTTTATTCAAGAACGATAGTCTGTTATTAATCTCAATTTATGAAATAATTCGCCGCATAAAAAAGCGTGCCGTTGGCACGCTCATTCATTCATTATCAAGAAATAATCGGTTAGGCGTTCGGGGGTGTCGGCAAAGGACGTTTCGTTCCAGTATTCCACAAGTAAAACGAAGTTTTCGATTATCGAATTGACTTTCAAGGATTTGGGCAGGTTTTTGCCCGTCACGAAATTGTTTTCGACGCAAGCGGTTGCAAACTCGGCAAGTTCGCCCCTCAGATAATTGAGGAATATGTCCTTGCTTTGAGAAAGCAAAATGGCGTGGACAAGCGTTTTTTCGTCGTGCAGGTGATAGAAGATGTGTGTTATGAAATGCTTGTAATCGAAAATCGAGGATTTTGAAAAATCGTGGCTCTTTTCTTCTGCAAGCGAGTGCGAAAAGACGTGCCCGAATATGGTCGAACATATGGATTTGAGCAATTCCTCTTTCGTTTTGTAATGCGCGTAAAACGTGCTTCTCGCAACGCCGCTTTTGTCCAACACGTCTTGGATTCTCACGTCCGCATATGCTTTTTCAAGCAAAACTTCGGCAAAAGCGTCGTAGATTTTCTCGGTTGTAGCGTTTATTTTCTTGTGCATATTCCGCCCCTCACATCTTTCTTTTCTCGATTATATCAAACATCGTGTTCGCTCGTCAATACAAAATGTTCTAAAAATCGGCAAAAACAAAACAAAATGTTTCGATTTGTTTGATTTATACAATTTTAACCGTACAAATGTGTTCATTTTAACTTGATTGCGATTGCGTGCAATGGTATAATTTATCCTATGAGCAAAGGCATTATTCAAGTTGAAAATCTTAGCGTACACGCAAGGTTTTTGCACTCGACGGAAACTATTGTCGAGGGAGTTTCGTTTTGTCTTGACGGCGGCGAAAAACTTGCGATAGTGGGCGAGTCGGGAAGCGGCAAATCTATGATTGTCAACGCGCTTACGTCCTCGCTTGCCGACAACTGTTTTGCAACGGGCAATGTTGAGTACGACGGCGTGAATTTGCTTGAAAACCGCAGTTTTGCAAAAAAACTTATGGGCAAAGTAATCGTGCTTATTCCGCAGGGCGGCGCAGAGTCGTTGAATCCTTCTCTCAAAATCAAAACTCAAATTTACGAGACTCTGAAAAGGAACGGCGCAAAACTTACGAGAGAGCAAAAGCGCGAAGCGGCGATACGCAATCTAACAAAATCGGGACTAAAAAACGCGGAAGAAATCCTTGAAAAATACCCGTTTGAAATAAGCGGCGGCGAAGCGCAAAGGGTGGTGCTTGCAATCACGCTTTGCTCGCACGCAAACCTTATCGTTGCCGACGAAGCGACGAGGGGAATCGACGGCGAAACCAAAGAAGCGTTTTGGGATTGCATACGAAACGACCTTTCGTCCGCGGCAATGGTGTTCGTCACGCACGACATTGCGGAAGCAAAAAGGTGCGACAACGTGCTTGTGCTGAAAGATGGCAAAGTGGCGGAATACGGCAAAACTCTCGACGTGTTTTCAAATTCGCAGAGCGAGTACACAAAGACGCTCGCTATGGCGAGCGAGGTGCAAGATGCTTGAAGTAATCGACTTGTCAAAATCGTTCGTCGTGGACAATAAAAAATCAAAAACGAGTGTTTATCCTCTCAAAAACGTATCTTTAACCATAGAAAATGGCAAAAAAATAGGTTTGGTGGGAAAAAGCGGCGAGGGGAAAAGCACGCTCGCAAACATATTGTGCGGTGTAGAAAAACTCGATAGCGGAAGCGTTTTGCTTGACGGTCAAAGCCTTTTCGACGGCAAAAACAAGTACGACAAAAAGGCAGGTGTCAAAGTTCAACTCATACCGCAAAAACCCCTTCTCGCGCTCGACCCTACGCAGCGCATAGGCAGTGCGATAAAGGAAACGCTTGTCTTTTCAAAGGCGGCAAAGAGAGGTAAGGATGCGCAAGAAAAGGCTTTGCGACTTTTCGACGTCGTAGGACTCGAACGCACGCTGTTTTCAAGGCTTCCCGTGCATTTGAGCGGCGGACAGGCACAACGCGCGGTCATAGCGCGCGCTCTCGCAACCAATCCCCAAATTCTCGTTTGCGACGAGTCAACGTCAATGCTCGACGCGGAAACGCAAAAGAATATCGTCGAACTGCTCGATAATCTCGTGAAAGAAAGAGGCGTTTCGTTGCTTTTCATATCGCACGACGTTGCGCTCGTGAAAAACTTTTGCGACGAAACCTATCTTCTCGAAGACGGCAACATCGCAGTCACGCGTATAAATAATGAAAACAAAAGTAACAAATAATAATACTGCAGAGGAAACAAAATGAAAAAATTTCGAGTTTATGTTGTAACAATCTTGGCTATTGCGATTGCGTGCATAGGTTTTGTTGCTTGCAACCCTAAAAACGACGAAAAACAAAGCGTGCTTGTCGTCGGCACTACGATGAGCGTGGATTCGCTCAACCGTCTTGATTCAAACGGCGGCGCACCCGGCTACAACTTCGATAAAATCGCGTCAACCGTATCGCAAATTGCGGCGGTAAGCAAAATCGACGGCGAATATATAGGCGTTGATTGCGATTACGCTTTGAGCGAGGACGGAAAAACGCTCACCCTCACGCAAAAGGACGGATATAAGTGGCATGACGGCGAAATCGTCACCATCGATGACGTAGAGTTTTCGCTTTCGTCTTTGAAAGAGGGTAAGGACTACGAATCCGTGCAAAAAACGGAAAAGTCGCTCGTTTACGAGTTGTGCACGCCGTCCGATACGTTTTTGACCAAAGTTTCCGCATTTACGATTGCGCCGAAGCACTTGCTTGACGGAAAAAACAAAGACACGGTGACCGACGAGCAATCCGTCGTCGGTGCAGGTCCTTTCAAATTTACGTCCGTAGACAAGGCGTCGGGAACGATTACTTTTGAGAAATTTGCAGATTATCCCAAAGCAAACGACGTCAAATTCGACAAGGTGATATTCAAGCAATACGGCTCGCAAGAAGTACTTACGCTCGCGCTCAAAAACGGCGAAATCGATTTGATTTTCGACTATGCAAAGGGACTTACGAGCGACCAAATATCCGCGCTTTCCTCTCAAAGCGACGTGAAACTTATTTCGCAAGCGACGAAGCAAGTTCCCAAAACATTGTTTTTCAACAATCAAAAAATGACCAACGCAAACGTAAAGCGCGCAATCGCTCTGTCGATAGATTATGACAAAATCCGTTCGACGTTTGCGTCGGCAGGCGCTGCGCCGTCGAGAGAGGGCTTCGTGGGCGAGGGTATCTTCGGATACAAAGAAACGCCCGTGTGGACACGCAATCTCGAAAAAGCAAAGGAACTTCTGACGAGCGAGGGATATTCGCAATCTAACAAATTGCGCTTCGAATTGCTCGTACACGCAGGCACGAACGATACGCAATACGCTTCGCTTCTCAAAACTCAAATCGAGGAAAGCGGACTCGTCAACGTCGTACTTGTCGAAAAGGGAAGCGACTGGCAAGAGTACTATCAAGCAGGCAACCATATGGCGAGTCTTGTCAAAATCACAGCAAAAGGCTACGACTTTGAAGCAGGGTACGGCACGAGATACACGCTTGCGACAAACACGAGTATGCTCGATATGAAGAACCCCGTCGCGCACGGACAACTGCTCGTCGAGGACGAACAAGGACTCACCGAGTACGGCAAAATTCTGTATGCGATGAAAAACGCGGCAACGTCCGAACAACTTTCGACTGCTGTCGGCGAGTATCAGGACTACGTTGCGAAAAATGTGATTTGCGTTGCGTTGTTTTACGACGGAACGACGTACGGCGCAAGCGCGAAACTCGACGGTTTCAAACTCGACGTGGCTTTGGGAATCCTCAATCCCTCGACGTTCGAAACGTTTGAAAAGCATTGAGAATAAAGAACACCAAACGAAGGAATAGTGCAGACAATGGCGCAAAAAGCGTTTTATAACGACGAATGCGCGCCATAAACTGCGAATTGCGACAAAAGATAACTATGGCAAAGAGGATAACCAAAACGTTGATATTTTCAATCGTTGCGCTTGCGGCACTGTTGGCCGTCAATTTCTTCTTGCCCCGACTTATGCCCGGTGATCCGCTCGCAAACCTCGTTGGCGCGGACGAAACCACTTTGTCGCAAGAACAGTACGACGAGTTGTATCACGAGGCGGGACTCGATTTGCCGCTCGGAAAACAGTTTGCAAACTACTTGTCGGGACTTTTCAAAGGCGACCTCGGATATTCTTATCATAGGGGAGGCGACGTCGGCGCGATAATACTTGAAAAGATACCTCGCACGTTGCAAATAACTTTGCCTGCGTGGATTTTGTCCGCGCTTTTGGCGTTTTGGCTCGGCCTCGTCGCAGGCGGCAGGAAATCGAGTTTGCTCGACGCGGGAATAAGCGGCGGTATGATGATTCTCGATTCCGTGCCGACGTTCCTTTTTGCAATCGTGCTTCTCATTCTGTTTGCGTTCGAGTGGAAGATTTTGCCGTCGGGCGGACTCAATTCGCCGTTTGCGCAAAACTTGTTCGGTGACAGACTGTTGCATTTGATTCTTCCCGTTGCGACGCTCACGTTCGTGTCCGTGCCGAAGAAATTTTTGCTCGTTCGCAATCAATCGGCAAATGTTCAGGACACTCAATATATGACGTATGCGCGCGCAAAGGGTTTGAGCGAAGTGCGCTTAAATACAGCGCACGTTTTTCCCAACATCAGCGGCGCATTCATATCTATGCTCGGCACGAGTTTCGGCCATATGATTGCGGGCTCTATCGTCATAGAAAAGGTGTTCTCGGTGGACGGCGTGGGTATGCTCGTAAATCGCGCGATATTCGACAAGGATTTCCCGATGCTGCAAGGCACGCTTTTGGTGATTGCGATAAGCGTGATAGTTTCAAATTTCATAGCCGACGTGATTTGCGCGTTATGCGATCCTCGACAAAGGAAGGCGGCGCAATGAACAAGAGAGCGTACACTGCAAAAAAAGTGCTGTCTATCGTCGTGTTGTGTTTGGGCATCGCGATACTGCTGACGTTTGCGATATTTGCGATATTCGGACAGAAAATCGCGCCGTATTCGCCGGATGAGAGTTTCGAGAAGTTTCTGCCTTGCTCGAAGCAACATATTCTCGGCACGAACAATCTCGGTTACGACGTCTTTTCCCAACTCATCGTCGCGACTCGCTCGACTTTGATCGTTGGAGTGGTGAGTGCGCTCGCTTGCCTTACGATAGGCGTTGCGGTCGGTTTGCTGGCAGGGTATTTGAGCGGCATATTTTCGGAAGCGATAAACGGATTTATCAATTTCTTTTTGCTTGTTCCGATGTTGCCGGCGGCAATCGTCATAGCGGCGTATACGAGCGGCGGCAAGATGAGCATAATTCTCACGATAGCGTTGCTTTGCTGGTGTTCGACGGCAAGGGCGGTGAGGGCAAAGACTATGGAAGTCAAAAACTCCGACTACGTCCGCGCGCTCAGATCTTTGGGCTACGGCGAGGCGAGAATCCTCGTGCGCCACACTCTGCCCAACGTTGCCGACGTCGCGCTTGCGAAGTTTCTGCCGTCGGTTGCAAGTTGCATTATGATAGAGGCAACGCTCAGTTTTTTAGGCATGGGAAGCGTCACCGACGTGACGTGGGGAGTGATGATTCAAAATGCGTTCACGTACGGCGGAATAACTATGGGCGCATACAACTGGCTTCTTGCCCCGGGCGTGTGCATCGCGCTTTTGCAACTCGCCATATACGCAATAAGTCAATACGTCGAATTCAGACGTAAAATAGTGCAAGAAAGCACGATAAAATATAGATAACGAACGGATAAAGTGCCGATTGTGGCACGAGGTGAAAAATATGTGTCTTGGCGACCCGAACTGCAACTGCAATAAAATAAGCGACGTCAGAGCCTTGCGCGACGACGAGATTTTGCGCGGAAAAGCGCACAAACGCGTCGTGCCCGACGACGAAAAAACCGCGTTTGCGAGATTGAAAAACAAGGATAATCCTTGCTATGAAACGTATATGGAACTCGGAAGCGCGCTCGCTTTTCAAATGCGCTATCACGAGGCTTTGGAATGTTTCGAAAAGGCAAAAACCATTCGTCCCGACGATTACGAGGCGAGAAGAAAATGTGCGGGAAGATACCTTTCAACGCTACGCCTCGACGACGCAAAGGCGGAATTCGAGTGGTGCATAACGCACGCAGACGACGTTCTCGACCCTAAATATATGCTCGGCTGCTGCAAGTATTACGAGGGTGATTTCGAGGGTGCGAAACAACTTTTCGACGAGTGCATAACCCTTGCAAAAGACAACGGCGATATGTACGTCGCCTCGCTGTTCTGGGCGGTTGCGTGCAACGTCAGAGCGGGCAAGGATGTAAGCGAAATTATGCAAAAATTCGATAGGAATATGGCAATAGGACACCATACGGGATATATGCAGTCGCTCAAACTTTTCGACGGCGATTCGCTTTCCGAGTGCGATACGATTGCCGATGAGGACGAACTTCAAAAGTGTATATTCAACTATGGCGCGCACCTTTATTATCTCTCGAAGAGCAATGCATTTTTGGCAGATTTGTTCCTTGCAAATACGCTCAAACTCGACACCTATTTTTCGGCGTTCGCCTATCTTGGCGCATACACCGAGTTTGTGTGAACTTGCGGTAAAATATTTTTTATAAAATCATTTGACAAACATCTATGCAAATGCTATTATCTTATAGCATTCACGTGGGGATATAGCTCAGTTGGTAGAGCGCCTGATTTGCATTCAGGAGGTCCTCGGTTCGAATCCGTGTATCTCCACCATAGGTGAAAATACCCGCATTCTGTTGCGGGCGCAACGCATCACTCGTGATGCAACCGAGGACGAGTCCTCGCTGACGCTCGCTTCGATATGCAAGCATATCTGCTCGCTATTTCACGAATCCGTGTATCTCCACCACCCATATTGGATTGTAGCTCAGTAGGTTAGAGCACCACCCTGATAAGGTGGGGGTCGGTGGTTCGAGTCCACTCAATCCAACCAAAAGCACTCAAAGCGAGTGCTTTTATTTTACTTTCGTGTCCTTGGACGGCAAGCCGTCCGCGCCCATGGCGCACGAACCGCCTTTCGGTGCTGACCGCAAGCAAAGCAAAGAAAAGCGCGTAGCATTTTTACTTTGCGCGCGATGCGGACATAGAAAACAATAACACGGAAGTGTAGTGCGAATGCACGACTGCGCAAGCAGTATTGTTTTGCGTAGACGCTTCGTTTTCGCAAATAAATTTGCTTCACTTCGCTATTAAACGAGTCCACTCAATCCAACTACCGAAACGAGAGTGCGCAACACCAACATCGACAAACAAGTCGGTTATGGTGCGTACTGGGTACGTATAACGTATTCCGACGATTCGCAAAAGCAATATAATGCGACAGACCAACTACACAACGCAGATTCCAACACATATATCGAGTTGGTAGGAAAGTCAAATATCGATGCAAATAAAACGATAAAATCGATTGAAATTGTGGTTGCATATGAGTTGTTTGCAGGCGCACCCGGCGTATTTGGTATTTGGTGGAAGGAATACACAAATCGGCGTTGCGAATACACCTTCAATTTTACACATTAAATTGCTTATTACGATAAGACAAACGGGAAAAGGCGACGCAATGCGTCGCCGTTTTCCTTTTGTTGGGAAAGAGAGGGAAGTTTCTTTTATGCGAGCAAAAATCATCGCAGAGGCAACGGCAACACGCAAAACTTGCGTATTGCCGAAAGCCACGCTCGATTTATTGCTTTACTAACCGCGCAGAGAATTTTTTGCTATCAAAATAAGACGGGCAAAAACTCACGCCACAATTTCGCAAAATTATCTGCTTGGTGGGGCGTGCTTTGCACGCAAGAGGAAGATTCAAATCTTCCTTAACTGCGGCAATGCCGCAATATCACTTGCGCAGAGCGCAAATTTCACTGTCCGAAAGGACAATTACACGCACGCTTGCGTGCCTAGTATTGTGCCTGCGGCACAATACTAGGCACATTCCAAAAGCAACTTGTCTGCGACGAGGGCGATAAATTCGCCGTTGGTCGGCTTTTCGTTGGGGGCGTAAATCTTTATGCCGAACACGTTGTTGATGTTCTCGATTTTGCCTCTGTTCCAAGCAACCTCGATTGCGTGGCGTATGGCGCGTTCCACTTTCGACGCGGACGTCTGATACCTTGCGGCGATGCCGGGGTAGAGTTGTTTTGTGATAGAGTTGATGATTTCGGGCGTTTCAATGGTCATTTTGATGGCTTCGCGCAAGAATTGATAGCCTTTTATATGCGCGGGGATACCCACCGAAATAAAGAGGTTTGCGATTTTCTCGTCCAGAGTTTTGTTCTTGCGTACGTTGACTTGCGCGCGAGGTGCGGGGCGAGGCGTTGAAAAGTCGTTTATGACTTTCAAAAGAGTGTTGTAGTCGAATGGTTTTGCAAGAAAGTAACTCGCACCGTATTGCATTGCTTTTTGCACGAAGCCGTCGCTTGCGAGTTGGGACATCATAATGACGACAGAACTTTTGTTTTCCATCGCATTTAGCACTCCGAAGCCGTCCAATTCGGGCATCACGATGTCGAGAAGCACGAAGTCGGGCTTGTAGAGATCGATGAGTTTCAAAGCGTCGTTCCCGTTTTGAGCGATACCCACGACCTCGAATCCGTCTTGCGCATCGATGAAATCGCGCATACCCGCACATAATGCTGCGTTGTCGTCTGCAATTACAATAGTTTTGTTCATAATTCTCCTCCAAATGGCGTAATTTGTTGTGGTAATTTGATTATAAAATTCGTTCGTGAACAAAAAATCGCATTTTTCACGATTTTTTGTCGATGTATATACATATTTGTTTATTAGGATTGTTTATTCCGAATAAATGTTACAATTACGTTAACAATGCACATTTTACGCGCATTTTGTCGGGTTTTCAACAATTATTTTCACCAATTTTTCTTTACACCATATATGGAGCGGGCAAATTTTTCACCCACTACATAAAGTAATATCAAAAAAATTTAGAAAAAAATGAAAATATAGTTTACATAATCACATCTTATCAATATAATATATGAATCAAACCTAACTACGAGGTTGTTATGGGAAAGTATAAGAAATGTCCGCGCTGTGAACTGAACTGGATTCCCGTCGAGGAAGAACTGTGCGAAGTCTGCAAAGCGGAACTCGGCAAAGCAAGCAAAATCTGTCTTTTGGAAGACGATGACGATATAGAGGAAGAAGAAAGAATCTGCCCTGTTTGCAAAGTCAATTATCTCGAACCCGGCGAAGATATGTGCGCCGCGTGCAGGGAGGAACAAGCAAATTCGGCGCAGAGCAAACTCGACGACGAGGACGACGATTGGCAAGAATTTGTCGAAGACGACGAGCCTATCACGCCCGACGACGAAAACGAAGTTTCGCTCAACCAACTTCAAGAGGACGAGGAAGACGAGTTCGAGGACGACGAGGAAGAACAATGCCCCGACGATTTCGACGACGATGACCTCGGCGACATCGACGATTATGCCGACGACGATGATGACGAAGACGAAGAAGACGACGAGGAAGACGACGAGGACGAAGAAGAAGATAAAGACTGAATACTGTCTTAAAGAAAAAATAAAAAAACGCACCGACGGTGCGTTTTTATTTTTTAGTTAATAATTAATAATGAATAATTAATAATTGTGGGTGGGGTTGCGCCCCACACCTGCAAAGTGTATTTTTCGTTTAGTCGAGTTTTGAAAGTTCGTTTATCAGCGACAAAACCGCAATGCCGTACTTGGACGGAAGTTTGGCAAGTTCGTTTTTCACGAGTTCGGACACGCTTTCGTTTTTCTCGTCCACGCCCAAAAGGTAGTCGCAGGACGCGCTCAAAGCAACGCTCAGATTTTTCAGCGTTTCGATGGATACGCCGACTTTTCCGCTTTCGACGTCGGCAAGAAAGCGCGGACTGACGTTGATTTTTTCCGCCAGACTCTCTCTCGTCATATTCAACATATTTCTTCTCGCACGTATTCTTTCGCCGAGAATTATATTCACGTCTTTCATAATATTATTCACCAATGTTTTCAAATTCAAGTTGATTATATATGAAGCGACACATCTCAACAATGATGTACTACATCTTGACAAATGATGTAATACATCATAAAATAATACTAATATACATTTAGTATGGGGGTTATGAAGGAAACTATGAGAAAGATGTGTTACATATTTGTCGCATTGTTGACGCTTTTATTTGCGCTCACACTCGTCGCTTGCGGCGATACCGAGCAAGAAAAGCCTGCGGCGGTGTCGAAGTACGTCGAGGGTATGGACGATTTCGAGTACTATGCCGACGACGAAACCGTTACGCTGTTCTGGCCGAAAGACAAGACGAAAAAGAGCGTGACTATTCCTGCTTGCGTGACCGAAATCAACGGCAACGCGTTCGACGGTTGCGTTTTGCTCGAAGAAGTGAAATTCGAAAAGGGTTGCAAACTCAAAAGAATCAACACGTTTGCTTTCAAAGATTGTACAGCATTGAAAAAAATATGGCTTCCGCCAACCGTCGAGTTGCTCGGCGACAGAGTTTTTTACGGTTGCACATCGCTTGAAGAAGCCGACTTTTCGGGCGAAGGCATAACGTCTTGCGGTTCGTTGATTTTTGAAAAATGCGCAAGCCTCAAACGCGTCGTCGTGCCTGCGGGTATGACGAATGTCAGTGAAAAAGAATTTGCCGATTGCGTATCTCTTGAAAGCGTTAAATTTTGCAACGGCGTTGCCACGATTGCAAACAACGCTTTTTACGGCAAAAAACTTGTTGGCGAAATGACTTTTCCGAGCAGTATAAAGAAAATAGGCGACAGAGCGTTTTACGGCAATGAGTTCAGTGCGATTAGTTTCTCCGAAAACGTGGAATCGATAGGAAAAGAAGCGTTTTACAGCAAAGACAGTTCATATCTTAAAGATTTGACGTTGCCGTTTGTCGGACAAACGGCAAACGGCGGCACGCTTTCCGACGTCTTTTCGCAAAGCAGTATATCGTCGCTTGAAAGTCTTACGATTTCGGGCGGAACGCTCGGCGGCGATTCGCTCAAATGGTTTTCGGGATTGACGCTTGAAGTGAGCGACGACGTAAATATCAAAGCGGGTGCGCTTGACAATACCGAGTGGTACAAAAATCAAAAAGACGGCGTCGTATACGCCGGCAATATCGTGTATGGCTATAAAGGCACGATGTCGCAACCCACAGCAATCGTCATAAAAGAGGGCGCAACGAAAATAATCGACGGCGCATTCGGTATTCAAGAAAACGCCGTTTCGTTCGAGATTTCTTCAACGGTGAAGGAAATCGGCAAAAAGGTGTTGACTGCGCCGTATTTGCTAAGAATAAAAGTGTCCGCCGACAATAAAAACTACGCTTCCGACGGCAACTGTCTGCTTAAAAAAGACGAAAACGGCAATAAAGGAAATACCGTGATTATGGGCTGTCGCGGAAGCGAAATTCCGTCGTACGCCACGGTTATAGGCGAATATGCGTTTGAATTAATGTCCGTTGACGCATTAAAGATTCCCAAATACATACAAAGAATCGAAACCGGCGCGTTTATAGGGGCAGTGTTTTCGGAAAATATCGTCTTTGAAAGCGGAAGTCAGTTGCAAGCGATAGGCGATTACGCTTTCTGCACGTACGCCTATTATATGAGAAACGTCGTGCTTGATTTGGGTGCGCTCAACAATTTGAAAAGCATAGGCGAATATGCGTTTGATTTGGGGAATAACAGCGTAGACGGTCTTAATAACGGCATAACGAACGTGATTCTTCCCAAAAATCTGACGTCAATAGGCAAATACGCATTCGGCCCGAATCTTGAGTCAATTCAAGTGGCGACCGGTAACGACACGTTCACGGTTGCGGATAATTGCCTTATCAAAGATTCGACGGTGGTGTTGGGTACGAGCAACAGCGTTATCCCGGCAAAAGTCAACGGCAAAAAAATCACGACTATAGGCGAATATGCGTTTGCGTACAAGACAGTTTCAAATTTGGTTATTCCCGACGGAATCGAAACCATCGGCAACGGCGCGTTTGAAAAGTGCCAAGGCATAACGACGTTGAATCTTCCCAAAAGCGTAAAAAACCTCGGCGCGAATGCGTTTTCGGGCACAGATATTGCGCGCGTGACCATTCCGACAACGGTCGTATCGATAGGCGAAAAAACATTTGCGGAATTGAAAAATCTCGAATACGTCGAGTTTGAGATAGAATCGGACAACGGCGGATACGGTTTGCAATCGATTGCGCAAAACGCGTTCGAGAGAAGTTCCGCGCCCAAAACCCTCACCGCGCCGCTGGGCATAATTTCCAAAATTAAGGACTGTTTCTCGTTTGTCGACACGATAAACGTTATAGGCAACGACGATATTCCCGCGCAAGCGTTTTCGGGTTGGATTCCGCAAAGAACAAAAGCAATAAACATCGGCGAGGGCGTGCGAAAAATCGGCGATATGGCGTTTGCCGATTGCGAAATAACAAGTTTCGTTTTGCCTGCTTCCGTAACCGAAATCGGCGTCGGAATTTTGACGTATTGCCCGATAGAAAGCCTTTCCGTCGCAAGCGGAAACGCAAGATATTATGCGAAAAACAATTATATTATCGACAGCGAGTCGCACTCGATTGTCATCGCGTGCAAAAACAGCGGCGAGATCCCCACGTCGTTCAAGTATGTTACGGTCAATAACAAAAACGTCAAAGAATACGACGTAACGTCGATTGCAAACGGCGCGTTCAAAGGCGTTGAAATCGAAAGAATAACAATTCCGAGCAATATCAAGAGCATATGCGATTATGCGTTCGCGCAAAGCACGCTTCGCACGGTCAATATTTTGTCGGGCGTTGAAAGCATAGGCAGAAGTGCATTCGAGGGCGCAACGAATTTGACGTCGGTGTCCGTTGCCGACAGCGTGAAGTCTATCGGGTACGCGGCATTCCGTGGCACAGAGTTTTACGCGCAAAAGCAAGCGACCGAAACTGGTATATCCTATATCGGCAAGGTTGCATATGCGTATCACGGCGACAAAACGGGCGTCGCCGAACTCGAAGTGGCTGACGGTACGGTCGGCATTGCCGAACACGCATTCGAGAGAATGAGCAATCTCAAAAAGATAATTCTTCCGTCTTCTCTCAAAAATATCGACAAAGAAGTGTTCGTAGGTTGCAAGAATCTTACGAATCTGTATTTCAACGGCACGGACGATAGTTGGAAAGCGGTGACGAAAGTCAGAAACTGGGATTTGAATCTGCCAGTGCACAAAACTTGGACATTGTGCCGCTGCGATGAAAAATCGCACGACCACGACGGTGACGGTATCTTGAAAAAGCCCGACGAGGCGGCGGACGTATGCCAAAACTACAAGTTGTTCGGTGCGGAAGTTTGCGACGAGTGTTTTGACAAAGAAGTCGATAAAGCAGTAGGTCGCAGTAATTAATAATTAATAATTAATAATTAATAATT